>Ga0114993_10003711_pt1 | contig 15665 bp, 16 predicted proteins | sample ArcticOcean_MG_C_FD_87042 | JGI IMG/M metagenome (GOLD analysis project Ga0114993, IMG submission 87042) | Marine microbial communities from western Arctic Ocean - ArcticOcean_MG_CB2_150 | ecosystem: Environmental > Aquatic > Marine > Oceanic | place: Arctic Ocean: Canada Basin | collected...
TAGAAGAATGTTTTACCGTAAAAATATTGAGGTCACCGAATAAAAAAAGCGTTGGCCACTACCGAGTACCGCGCATGCGGGACGACATCCACCAAAAGCACAAGAGACATAAAAAAGATATTTAAAAAAGAAAGATTTCGATTAAGCACCGTGTTTCACTTGGTTATTATTTTGTGCCTTTTGTGGCTATATTTTCTCTGCGATCTCAGCGTCCTTGCGGTACAATCTTCTATTCATAATTTCTGGTCAATTGCGGACCATCGTCTTGGTGACTGGTCGGATTATATAGCGCGGTCGGTCTCGCTAGATAGCTACTTCACATTTGTCCCAAACTCGGCACTGAACTTTTCCCACACGCTCTCCTCGATTGGCGTGCTTGCAGCCCGAACATTGGCCTCCAGTTGCTCGATGTTGAGGCTGCCAATCGGATTGCCGTGAATGCGGTCTTCCTTTATGCAAAACTGAATGGCCAGTTGCAGGAGATCAACACCCTCTTGCAGACACCACGCGCGAATCTTTTGTGCGGCATCGGCGTCTTTATCATCTTTATAACGCCCTTTTTCCCTGGCCTCATCGATATCGATTCCGGTCAATAGACCGCGCAAAATCGACCAGCCGTTCATAATACCAATATCGGCAGCCGTGGCTGCCGGGATAACATCCTGGTCTGCTGTTTTACGTACCAGATTGTAGTCGTTGAAGCAAAGCAGGAGATCGATATCGCCTGTTGCGATAGCTTTTAAGTGAAAATCGTGGGGTTGCATGCCGTAGCCGACATTACGAACCAGGCCGCGTGATTTAAGTTCCAGCAATCCGGATAGAGTTCCTTTTGGGGCCAGGGTTGGATCTATTTCCAGCGGGTCGTGGATGAGCATTCCATCAAAATAATCAGTGCCGAGTATCTCGAGTTGGTCTTCCACATCACGGATGACCCGTTCTGATGAATAATCCGGATCCCCCTTACCATAAAAACCCCATGGTTCCGCCGAGTGACAGCAAAGCCTCCCGGTAATGATCACATCTTCGCGAGTGATTTCTTTTAAAGCTAAACCTAATTTTCTTAAAGAATCACCATAACAACGGGCGCAATCAAAGTGATTAACTCCAAGGCTTATAGCATGTTTGACGAGGAGGATGGCTTCATCATCAGACACGGGGCCAAAGTAATTGCCAAAGCCCTGTGTGCCAAAGGGAATGACGGGGATGCTCAGATTTGTTTTACCAAGCCGGCGTCTTGGAAGTGGGGGAAGGGTCATGAGTTTTGGCTCCTATACGAATGGTAATGTGAAGGTTAAATTCTTAATCGGTCAGGCTTTTAAGCACCAGTTCAAGCTATTGCGTAATATGGCCTGATAGGAAGGGTGATGCCAAATAGCCAGATTATGACCAGGCGTCAGAACGCAGACACGACCCTTACCTTCAGTTCGCGTCCAGCCCCCCGGTTGTCTTCCGTGTTCAGAAGTAGTGTGCAGGAAGAGGTCAACATTGGGGTCGTTCATCTCCATCTGGTAATGTTCATCCTGGAGTGTGAAAGGGGCGGAACCTGACGTTAGGGGATGGTCTTCCTCTACTTCCACATTAACGAGACATTGGGGAGGATGGCCGACAAAAACACCCCCCATCAAATTGCAGAGCGACGGCGCGTCACCGTATAGGGCTGTACCCGAATGGAGAAAAAGGACACTGTTGCCTTGAGCGACGTAATTTACAAAGGATTGTCCAATGGCCTCGTCAGCCCACGGCGCCGGGTCTGACCCGGAGGTATTGTTGGCTTTAGAAAAGACGGTGAGAGGAAATTCGCTCATCCGCTCTGCCGACCACTGGCTGGGATCTTCGAGCCATTCAAATTCGTAGCCGCTATCGCCTAAACCGCCCAAGCCCTCTCGAGTAAGAGCAGCTGGGTGAGCAGAATCATCACAGATTACCAGAATACGCATTATGAATGCTTTTTGGTGCACGGATGAATTGATGTCAAATAAATCTTAATTTGTGCCATCGATTCGGAGAGTGATGACTGTACATTATTAAGGTTGCTTGTTGTCTTCCTCCGACAATAACTAAGATTTTATAAAAAGCTATTGCGGCTTTAGCATTGGCTAAGGATGACAAAATGAAAATATATATAGTAGGCGATAGTATATCAATCCATTACGGGCCCTATCTTAAAGCTTATCTTGACGGGAGTATGGATTACTCGAGAAAGGAAAGTGAAGAGGAAGCTTTACTGAATCTTGACAATCCACAGGGGGCAAATGGCGGCGACTCGTCTATGGTCCTTTCATTTTTGAGAGCCAAAATTGAGTCTGGTGGTATTGATCCCGATCTCCTCCTCATTAACTGTGGTCTTCATGACATTAGGACAGACCCCAATACAGGAAAACGACAGGTTTTGATTGACGCCTACGCAGAGAACTTACGCGCGATCGTAGAAACTGTTGATAGGATGAAACCCACGCTGGTCTGGATAAGGTCGACGCCCTGTGATGAGGTAGTGCACAATAATGCGGGCCTGAATATGCATCGATTCTCAGCGGATTGTGATGACTATAACCGTGTGGCCGATGAGATCATGAATGAGACAGGTGTTCCATCGTTGGATCTGTACACATTTACGAAGAGCCTGGGTAGCGACTTATACTGCGATCATGTCCATTTTCACGAGCATATCCGAGAGAAACAGGCGGCCTTCATCGCTGGTTGGTTGATGGGCTACAAAGAAATGCGGTCCGGTTAACAAGCTAATCGGGATCCCGTTTAAGCGGCCGATTCCACAAAGCCCCATTCTTTCAACCAACTGATCCAGCGTTTACGCCTGGGGTTATTGTCAGGATTTTCCAACCACCAGGGATGATACTGCAATCCCCCAATTTCATGGGCTCCGTTCGTTTCAGCCAGTTTCTTCACTTCTTTTCTCATCGACTCTGTCTGCTCGGGTGATTTCGGGTTGCGATAAAAATTAAAGTAGCAGAGCCGTCGATCTTTATAGCTACTGTAGGCGGCATGCCAGATTAATTCGTTAAGGATAATTATGTCACCAGGATTTGAATTAAAGATGTAGCAGGGTATATCTTCACCACGCAAACCGGACTTTTCCAGGTAGTGGGATTTTTTTTCACCTGGTTTGCTATTCAATTCTATACGAAGAAGCTCTTTATGCATGGGGTCTTTGTGCGAACCGGGGATGACACGTAATGCGCCGCGATCAGCATTTGTCGGTCGTAGATACATGAGATTTTTAAGTATACACATATGATGATCTTGTCTGTCCGGATGCCAATCTATCCCTTCGTCAACGCTGCCTGTGCCCGTATTGATGGGTATAGAATCATCACCAACCAGTTGTTCGGAGGGCACATAGATTCGTGGGTCCTCAAGTAAGCTTGAAGTAAAAGGAGTTTCAGGGTTGCGGTTAAACCAGGAATATGAACCCTGATTTTTTTCAGGATCAGATGTCTCCTGGATGGCAGCAAGTCGTCGATCACATTCATCGTTCATTTTCGCAAGTTCTTCGGAACTGAAAACATTTCTTCGGACCACGAATCCAAAAACATTGAAATGTTGAATCTGCTCTTCCGTGAGCTTATGATTTTTCTGTGCCATAAAAAAGGAATTAGAAAGTTCAAAAGGGTGATGTCGATCTTTTTGTACTTAATGAATAATTAAACCATTGCATTTAAGAAAACCCTGTTGGAAAAAGATCGACATGGCCCCTTGAGAATATATCAATGAAAAAATCAAAAAAATTACTTTCAATACTCCGGAACGATTTTTGGGAATGGAGGAGCAGTAAAATGTCTGAAGTAACACGGGAAGAAAAATTTCTATTCGATATTCAGGGTTTCTTGATTTTGCGGGGAGCAATCGAATCTGAATTGGTGAAAGCCCTGGACCAGGCGGTAGTTGAAAATGAAGCGATCGAACACGATGAGAGTTGGGCGGAAGGATTGTTTGACCGTCCGCTTGCGGAGTGGTTCAAGTTCGGCAAGCACCTTACCAAAGACTTGGGCCCCGAACACCATGTGCGCCTGAATGGTCTACCGCGACTTGACCCGATTTTTGACGGTTTGATCGCTCATCCCTCAATCGTGCCCTACCTTAGGGAATTCATGGATGAACCACAGTTGGTCAATACCTGGTCAATTTCAAAATACGAAAATATGAAAGCCACCGGTTGGCATAGCGGTCTGAGGCCCTATGATTATTCGGTACGAGAGGGAAAGATTCATACACCGATGGTAAATGTCGTCACCATGCTAACGCCGAATCACTCGGGCGACGGTTGTTTCGCCGTAATACCGGGTTCGCACAAAAAGAATTTTGACGTTGCTGATCGAAAGAAGACCAAGCCTGAAGATCCCTGGAGCTGGTCCGGCTTGGATACCCCAGGGGCGATAGAAATAACAGGTGATCCGGGAGACGTTATGATTTTTACTGAAGCACTCACTCACTGCGGTTCGGATAAAACGACTGCCCGGCGGCGAACGACCTTGCAGTACAATCACGTGGACAGCAGCCGAGTCGCGGGTGCGATGAAAGATTACCACAACACCCGGCATTACTGGATGCCGCCCTCAATTCGAGATCGGTTCACGCCGGAGCAGTTAGAAATGACCCATTGGATGGATTACACGATCCCCGATCGTTCGATCCATGGTGCAGAGAAGATTACGGATTTATCCTGACGGATCAGCCATCTATTCCGGAATCCCGAACCCTGAACTGAGAGTATTGGAAGTGCCAGCTCATTGGGTTGCACTGGAAGGAGACAATTGCTTCTATTCGGTTTATGTAATTATATAGATTTAATTTGATATAATTAAACAACACGAAATGTGATGGAACAAATAGAAGAAGAAACAGAGAAAGATTTATTCACCATAATAATATTAATTCGACAGTTTTCAAAAATGGTGGGTGTATTGGGAATTATCGCGGTTATGATAATGGCTATCTATGCGGAACTCGATGAGATCGGTAAAAATTACCTGGGAGACGAAGAAGGATATATAACCTTGGCGTCCGTCATTTTCCTTTGTGGTGGTGGCACAGCTCTATTTTGGTATTTTATTGATTTTATAGAGAGCATTAAGGAAGGCAAAAGATTGAAGAACACATACACTTTTATTAAGGCAGTTGCCCTGATATTGGCCACCTATGGATTATTAAAATTTCAATACCAAAACATGCATGATGAAGAGACGCACAGTTTTATAAGGTCAATTATAATACTAATATTCTGATCTGAGGAGAAGAGCCATATGAAGAATTATAAGCCAGTCATGAGTATTGGCGAGGATACCGCCAAGGGTTATAAAATTGCAAAAGGGGTCAGGCTCTGCAATTTGCCATTATTATTTTATGTAGAAATGCAGGGCCTGACCCATTCCCTTATTTATGTAAATGGATAAACTGGTGGTCAAAGTTTTGATAATTTGACCCTTGTACTTCGTGTCGATCAGCGGGCGAATGCCTTCACACAAATTATTGAGTCTCGCTTCACCTAGAGCGATATGTCCCGAGAAGGTCTTCAACAGACCAATGTAATCATCGCTGTTATATGTGATGTCACGGTCATATTTCGCCTCATGGATTAAGGACAGTGGATTCTCTTCTTCACAGCTATCGCCCTGTGGCTCCATAGTATTTCCCGGTATCAACTGTGGAGCAAACTTTGTATAAAGCTCCTGGACCTCGATGAAGAATCCTTCTATCCCCTTCGTGTGCCGGTCTGAGAATACTGCAAGGCCCCCTCGCTTGTTGAGAAATCTTGCCGCCCGTTTAAATCTTAGGCCTCGTTCGAGCCAGTGAAAGGAAGTTGCTGCGTAGATAAGATCAAAGGATGCAGGATCGTCTTCATAGTCTTCGAATGTGCAGCACTCAAAAGAATAGCCGGGTTTGTCGCCATGTAAAGCCCTGCACTCATCCAGAAGATTGGAGCCAGGATCAATGCTGACCTGCACAGGTTCCAAGTCAGAGAAAAGGCCCGTTGCCTGCCCCGCCCCGCAACCGATTTCCAGAATCCGGCAACCTTTGGATAATCCTAATGCACGGACAATTTCTTTAGATAGGGAAACAGGATATTCTGGTCTGAACTGCGGTATTCGGCAGCATTCTTATCAAAAGAATTCGCTAGTGATTTTATCACTATGTGCCCAAAAATAGATTAGCTAACAGTGTTTTAGTGAGGAAACAAATTGCAAAAAGAGTCAGGCCTCCCAATCTAACAAAAAATAAAAATGCTTAAATGCGAGGCCTGACCCCTTTTGGCTTTCGATGATTGATGTCTAGGAGAGATCTTGGCGAAGTGAGGGCGTAGCCTAACAACGTCTGAGGTAAGACATCCTGCTAAGTGGGATTGCCTCTACCGCCTTGTTGGTCGAGTGTTTTAGTAGGAGTCTTGAATGACTCCTGTGAGTAATAAAATCAACTTGGCACAACGTTTTTTGCACATGGACCCTTCTGACCATCTCCGATATCGTAATCGACTTTTTGGCCTTCATCGAGCGTTGCATAGCCCGAGGCATTGATATCAGATTGGTGCACGAACAGATCTTTCCCCCCATCGTCTTGATTGATGAAGCCGTACCCTTTGTCTGCATTGAACCACTTTACCGTACCCGTACTCATAACTTACTTCTCCTTGTTAGATTAATATTAGTTTTATCGCAATATGCTGCTTTTCGAAAGAATTTTCCCTTTTGTATGATCAAATATAAAATCATCCGTCAACATTAATTCGGCTGGCAATATTATGGCAAGATTAGTTTTCATTTGAATGCCCAACGTTTAGAGCTCAGCGGTATCGCTTGTCGGCGTCCGCTGCCGCTGTCTGGACCCTTAGTCTGGACCCTTAGTCAATCCGGGCTTCTCCTCTTCAATGGCCTCGCTAAGCACAGAGAGGACATCGGTAGAGGTGAGTTGACGAGCGACCCGGATATCCAGGCATTTACGCGTATATTCATCGATCAGAGTTAAAATGCAAATATTGCGGTTATATTTCGGATGGGTGGGATGAGTGTGTCCAGGTCTGGATTATGATCGCCATAGCATAGAGGGTTCTTCAATGCTGCCTCTATGGCGGGAATCAGCTTCTTTAACTTACTGAAAGAATAAGACTGGAAGGCTTCCAGTTTTACTTGCTTGCTAAAACTTGAAAGATCAAATGGCTTGCATTGCCTCTTGTGATTGGCTGCTCAGGATCAATATTCGAGCGAGCCAGGAGTTTATGGATCGCATTCGCCTTTTGTTGGGGGATAGGTAAGGCCTGAGTTAAAAGGTCAGCAAAATCGCGTGCAATGGCAGGTGCTCCCGATTTACGTTCGGCTGTCAAGATGCGTTGTGTAGCGGACGTAGCATCCTGAACTTGATTTTGCATAAGCCGTGTAGCATGTTCGATCCAGGCTGTTGCCAGCGGTGTTGTCAGCAAAGCGAGAGGTTGGGCGTCGTAAGTCCCAAAAAAGCCTTTGGTCCCAAGATACTGAACCGCTGGAAACCAATCGGCGTCTTCTTGGCCTTCCACATCGTTAAAGAATGAAAGCATGAACCGGCGCTCCGCCAGCAAACGAAGCAATCCGTCGGTTTCAATTTCCGCTACTGTCAAATCCTCCCGCTTCGCTTTCACTACCGCGTAAGCTGCGGCCTCCGAGATACTCATCCATGTAGGTTCGAGGCGGATAGTCCCCCAACCGATATGCGTGGAAGAGAGACAAACCGGGACGATGAAATTCTTGAAACCCTTGGGGATAATCGTGCGATAAGAGACCTGCCCAGGGAAGGTTTGATTCTTAAGCATCACTTTTCCTTCCATCTCACTTCCGGGTACCTGGCTGGGAGTACAGGCATGTGAGTCTAAAAACCATTCGGTGATGCTGATGCTGTCGGACCGAATAGGCGCTCTCTCCAGGCCGCTTGCAAGTTGCGCATCATTCTCACTGAAGACGGAAAGTCCGTGGATACGGCGTGTTTCGCGCGCGTAGATTTCGTGCGGCATGTGTCCGTTGTCAGCAAACTCATCCTTGGGTAAGCCGTATTGCAACCATTGCTGGCGAATACTTAACGGGACAGAAGGATCATGTTGGCGAAAGTAGAGTAGGGCGAGGGTAGCCTGGCGGTGTTGCTCGGTCACCGAATTGCGTGTCTTCCAGTCTCCTTCGACATATGGATCCTGCTTACCCACTAGTTTCGGTTCATTCATCCCGAACTTCTGGTTTGGCATACTTAGTCCTGGATCCGCCGGATCTCCTATTCCGAATTTCCGTAACGACTCTGGATCGTAGTGCTTGGGTTTCTTTATTGGGATGCGATTGGTCGGATTACTAGTAATGATTGTTCGTATATTGTACCCCTGCACAGCTGGGTTTGCCTTTCCGGTGCTAGCCTCAGTGATTACATCGAACCATTCGCTATAACGGAACAGGTTGAGGTCTCTTGCGATTGCCCACGCTTTTGTTTCGACATTGGTCGGAGGCCATTCTTGTCGGCGCACGTAAATTACGCCGGCATGCTTTTCCTGAAACTCATCGCGAGCTTCACGGCCAACGCGATAGAGAACCCCAGCGACAGCCGCGAGATCCGCTTCGTACGAGCAGTCCGCAAAAGCATCGGCGTGAACAGTCAGCGTTTTCTCGCCACCCACCTTCCGAAATGTGACCGAGCGGAGTAAGGCGGACTCGCTTGTCACAGCGACCGGGTAATAGCGTTTGACCACCAAGATCCGAGACTCGGCGTTTAGCAGCTCGTTGATCAAATTTTCGACTACATGCGCCTCGTACCGGGTCTTGGGATGGCCAGGTTGGGTTGCTTGATACTGGGGGGATAGCACACCGTATTTTTGCAAGTAATGGGCGTAGATCTTCTCTCTTAGCTCGTCGTAGAGCGGTGCACGACGCCCATTATAGAGAGTGTCCATGGTGCTTAATCCGTTGCTTAGCATCCCGCCAAGATGTTCGGCATGACTGACTAGCTGGACGCTGAGCCCCTCGCGGGCGGCGCGGACCGCACAAGCCACTCCACCGGGTGTAGCACCGTATACTACCAAATCGTACTGCTTCTCAACTGCGCTGGATAGGCTTGGGCTTACCACGCATAGCATCAAGCTACACAGAGCAGTAATTACCGCATTCGGATTAAGATAAGGAATCGCTTTTGGGCCGGTACAGACACGCGCCCGTTGTAGCCGACCTGAAAAAGCGGTTTCATGATGAAACATTGCGAGACAATGCCCGAACTGCCTCGAGCAGGCGAGAACAAAGTGGCTAATAGGAATTTACTTTTGTGTCACTTCATCGCAATTCAGCAGCAAGTTTCACTCGATACCCATCACCCTCCAACAAAGTGACATTTAGAAATGTCGCTGGCTGTCTTTTATATCGAAGATTGGATTTTCGAGTTCTGATTGCTGAGAATAGATTGAGCTCGGTTTATCATTTTCATCCCCCGGAACAGGAAAACGGACGGGAACTTCAATTGCTCGTGGCTTAGTGTTAACATCTCCTTGGATAATTTCTCCTTTAAACTGTTCCAGTTGATGTTTACTAAGGGTATTGAGCGGCCATGCATCAACCGCACAGTATGAAGCGAGGAGAAGCCTGCGCGGTCCGTTAGAGGTGTTGATGGCAGAACCGTGGAGCATGCGGACGTGATGAATGGATATCCCGCCCGCTTTTAATTCAATGGGCACTGCGCCCTCAGGTTTAAATTCGGGATCGGTCACTGCACCGACGAATTTTCCGTTCTGATAATGGTCGTATATTTTTCCTTTATGTGACCCGGGAATTACCATCAAACAACCGTTTTCAGTGGTCATGTCATCGATAGCGACACCCACGGCCAGGAGATCGTCATTGGTGTGCGGGTAAAATGCCCAGTCCTGGTGCCATTGCACCGGACTGCCAAGCTTATCTAATTTCATATTTAGTTTATGCCCATTACAGCGTATACCATAGCCGATTAATTGAGATATTATATTAAGTATTCTCTCGTGACGGACCGTAGCGTCATAAACCGGATGTTGTTTATAGGGCATTTTAATACGCCGAATCTGTGGATTTTCCGGGGTATGTTCAGGTTCGAGATCAAATACATCATCCGCTTCCGTAACCGCACGTGATTTTTCAACAAATTCGCTCGTCACTCGGCGAAGGTCGTTAACCTCATCGTCAGACAACACGTTTTCAACTCCAAGGTATCCCTGTGAATGATAGAATTCTATTTGTTTGTCTGTGAGTACGTATTCGTCAGTAAGCATGATTGATCCTTAGCTTGATAAAAAAATGTGTATAATTAAAAAGTAACCTTCAGCCTATTTAATATACCAAATGTGTAATTGGATTGCTGCTTGATTGTATGTCATGGTGCCCGGAGAGGGGGTCGAACCCACACTCCCTTGCGGGAACTGGATTTTGAATCCAGCGCGTCTGCCAATTCCGCCATCCGGGCGCACAATGATTATCACTCTATGGTGAAAGCGGTATCCCGCAAATACTTTTTAAGGGATATCTTTATTTCCCATCCTTTTGCTTGCTCTTTGCCGCATGTTGGGCGCGCAAGCGCAGGGATTGGAGGTGAATAAAACCGGTCGCATCATCGGGATTATAATTACTGATAACTCCTTCCATCGAAGCTATGTCAGGATCGTAAAGTGATTGTGGGGATTGTCGCCCGGTCGTAATGATGTTTCCCTTGTATAATTTTAAACGTACGGTACCGGTAACGGTTTTCTGGCTTTCGTCAATAAGGGCTTGCAGTGCCTCGCGTTCGGGTGAGTACCAAAAACCATTATAGATAAGTTCGGCATACTTTGGGATTAAACCATCGCGTAAATGCATAAGCTCACGGTCCATGGTCAAACTTTCTACCTGCCGATGCGCGTGCATGAGAATGGTACCGCCTGGAGTCTCATAAACGCCGCGGCTTTTCATACCGACAAAGCGGTTCTCCACAATATCGGTACGGCCGATGCCGTGTTTGCCCCCGAGGGTATTCAAGGTTTTAAGGACGGCTGCCGGGTTTAATTCATTTCCGTTTACCGCGACACAATCACCATTTTTATAAGCGAGTTCGACATGTTCCGCCTCATTGGGCGCGTCCTCCGGGGAGACGGTGAGTTTAAACATACTCTTGTTACATTCTATGGTAGGATCGAACATTGGGTCCTCGAGGATCCCCGCCTCGTAGGAAATATGAAGGAGGTTGCGATCCATGGAATAAGGTTTAGAGGCTGTTGCCTCGACATCAATACCATGCTCCTGGCAATAGGTAATCATTTCGCTTCGCCCGGGGAACGTCTCGCGAAAAGCCGCTATCCGCCAGGGGGCAATGATTTCGAGATCGGGTGCCAATGAAGCATAAGTGAGTTCAAAGCGGCACTGGTCGTTGCCTTTTCCCGTCGCTCCATGTGCGAGAGTGGTCGCGTTTTCATCCCTCGCGACAGCTATGTGTGTCTTGGCAATGAGCGGGCGGGCAATGGAAGTCCCCAGGAAGTACTGGCCTTCGTAAATGGCGTTTCCACGCAACATGGGGTAGATGAAATCCTGCGCGAATTCTTCGATCAGATCGACGGTATGATGGGCAGTAGCACCCGTAGATTCCGCTTTTTCAGGAAGTCCCTCTAATTCCTCTTCCTGGCCAATGTTGGCGGCAAAAGTAACGACCTCTGCGTTGTATTGTTCTTTAATCCATTTGAGGATAACGGAAGTATCCAAGCCTCCTGAGTATGCGATAACGACTTTCATTTTAAAAATCCTATTTAAATTTTGCTGAAAATAATCTGAGTTAGAATAATAAAAAAATTAAGGTTTACCTGATCCGGCGAGTGACGCGAGTATGGCCTTTTGCACATGAAGACGATTTTCAGCCTGATCAAAAACTACTGACTTTGGATTGTGGTAAACTTCAGGTGAGACTTCCATCTCGAGATGGGCAGGGAGACAATGCATAAAGAGTGCATCCTCCTTTGCCGCATTGAGGAGATCCAAGGTTACTTTATAAGGAGAGAGTTTTTCAGCACGCATCGCTTCCTCATCCTCTTTTCCCATACTTACCCAAACGTCGGTGTAGATGACATCGGCATCTTTGACTGCTTCGTGAATGTCAGTGGTGAAAGTGTAAGCCTGGGCAATACCCGCATTATCCAGGTAATTCTTAATTTCATCTCCAGGAGCAAAAGCTTCCGGTCCCGCTAGAACGACATTCATTGAGAAAAGGTGTCCTCCAAGGATCCATGAATTGGCCATATTGCAGTTACAATCACCGACAAAAACAATTTTGCGGTCCTTGAGCGACTTGACATTGCAATCTTCAGACCAGCGATCAGCTAAAGTGAAGGCATCACTGTAAATCTGGCAGGGATGAAGGAAATCAGTCAGCGCATTAACAACACTGATCGTGCCTTCACTTGCAAACTCTTCTATAATTTCATGTTCGTAAGCGCGTATCACCAACCCATGACAATAGCGGGAGAGAATTTTAGCCGTGTCGGCCACAGATTCGCCGCGACTGAGTTGCATCGTGTCCTTATCAAGATAAAGAGCATGACCTCCGAGTTCATTAATTCCCACCTCAAAGGAGACGCGGGTGCGCGTGCTGCTTTTAAAGAAAAGCAACGCCCAGCTTTGATTATTCAATACCGAGGAGTTATTCTCACCTCGGTGATTTTTATATTTTTTCGCGAGTGAAAATATATCAGTGGCCTCGTGAATAGAAAAATCGGTCTCTTTTAAAAAATGCTTCATGACTCTATACAGATGCGTTAATAACGGAAGTCATCCGTTATTTTAAATCTTCTAATGTCTGTTCAAGAATATCCAATGCCGATTGTATTTCATCATCCGACACATTAAAAGGTGGATATATTCGTACTGTATTCGCTCCGGCGGGTACCGTGATCAATCCTTTTCCAAATAGGCTGTTGATGAAGTCAGTTGGCTCTTCTTTCATCCCTATGCCCAGGAGATAACCTTGACCCCGCACCTCAGCAATGTGCTGGGGATATTTATCGGCCAGTTTACACAATGAAGCTTTAAGTTTATTGCCGCTTTCAGTGACTCGGTCTAAGAGATTTTCTTTTTCTATGACTTCGAGAACGGAGAGGGCCGCGGTACAGGCAAGTGGATTTCCCCCATAAGTTGAACCATGAGTACCCGGCGTAAAAAGGCCTGCATATTTGTCTGAAATCCAGATAGCGCCGACAGGAAATCCTCCACCCAAGCCTTTAGCCATGGCAATGGCATCGGGAACAATACCCGCGTGCTCGTAGCCAAAAAAGCGTCCGGTTCGCCCGACACCGGTTTGCACTTCGTCAAGCATGAGGAGCAAATTATGTTCATCACACAGCTTCCGTATGCCTTGCAAAAATTCCGGGGTACAGGGTAGGACACCACTTTCACCCTGGGTCGGTTCGAGGTAGATCGCCACTGTCTGGTCATCAATATTTGAGGAAAAACTTTCGAGGTTGTTAATTTCACCAAAGGAAAATCCATCGAGTAGGGGACGAAACCCTTTCTGTATTTTTTCAAGCGGTGTCGCGGACATGCCCCCAAAGGTGCGACCGTGAAATGCATTTTCGGCTCCGATTATTTTATAGCTCTTTCCCTCCTCACCCGCTTTATCTGTTCCATAAAGTCGGGCAAGTTTTATCAGGGCTTCATTCGCTTCAGCACCGCTGTTACAGAAGAAGAATTTACCCGGACCTGTGTGTTTTGCTAATTTTTCCGCAAGCTGTGCGGGTTGAGGGAACCGGTAGAGGTTCGTGCAGTGAATCAATTCCGTTGCCTGTTCCTGAATACGTTTTACCCAATAGGGATGGCAATGACCGAGGCAGTTAACGGCTATACCGGTGCCAAAATCGAGGTATTCTTTTCCCGTGTCATCCCAGACTTTGGTGCCTTGTCCTTTGACCAAGGTGAATGGCGGCACAGGGTAATTTCCCAGGATATATTTTTCATAAAGGTCAGTAAGATTAGAGGTCTGCTTATTCATTATTTTATAGAGTAGATTATTAATTTTGAATGATTTCTGTGCCTATCCCTCGGTCAGTAAATATTTCAAGAAGAAGGCTGTGAGGAACGCGGCCATCAACAAAGTGAACACGTCGAACACTGTTCTCAATGGCATTTATCGCACTGTTTACTTTCGGTAACATTCCCGATCCAATGACGCCCTTAGCTTTGTAAGCTTCGACTTGATCGACTTTTAAGGTAGAAATAAGAGACTCGGGGTCATCCGGATCGTTTAATAGGCCGGGTACTTCACAAAGATAAACAAGGCGCCGCGCGTGCAGGGCGGAAGCGACATGCGAAGCTGCGGTATCCGCATTCGTATTGTAAACGCGCCCTTCTTTATCTAACGCGATAGGGGAGATAATAGGAATATAACCATCTTCGAGTGCCTTTTGGATGATCCTTGTATTGACATTTTTAATCTCTCCAACCTGACCGAGATCGATGGGATTATTCGATTCATCCCGTGTTAATTTCTCACAAAGAAGTATTTTATTTCCAACCATGGGAAGAGGACGTCCAGCACTCTGTTGAATAATTTCAGCGATATCGAGATTGATTTCTTCATTCAGTGTCTTTTCGACAATCTTTACCAAATTGTCATCAGTAACCCGTAATCCCTTATTAAAAACCGGTTCAAGTCCGGCTTTTTCCATCGAACGGTTGATCGCTTTCCCACCACCATGAACGACCACGACATGGATACCAACGGCGGCGAGAAAAACAATATCGGTAGCGACACGACGACGCACATGAGGGTCGGGATTGTCCATAAAACTGCCCCCGTATTTAATGACAAAAGTAGAGCCTTTAAAGCGCTGGATATAGGGCAACGCTTCGAGTAAGACGCGAGCTTTTGAAATGATGTCGACTTCGTTTAACATAAAATTTATTCGCTCTTGTTAAAATCCACATACGCTTCAGAGAGATCGGTGCTCAACAATCGGTAAGAGGCTTTGCCAAGATTAATTTTCAAAATTATGGAAAACCGTTTTTTACTTACGATTTCTTTCCACCGGTCCTTGTTTTTTAAGAGACACCGTCCTTTTGTCATTACCGGTACCGAATGTTGTTTCGCTGTTCCAGTGGGCGTTGCATAGGTGAGATCAAGTTTTTCCTCCTGAAGGGATGCACCCGAGTAACCGGCGGCATCGAGAATACGTCCCCAGTTAGGATCACTGCCATACCATGAAGTCTTCACGAGGAGAGAATTTCCAATCGAACGGGCGATCTTATTCGCGTCGGCTTTATTCTTAGCTCCCTCTACGCAGATCTCCACAACTTTGGTGATACGTTCACCATCGGACACTATTTTATCGGCAAGGACGGCGCAGACATGACGTAACCCGAGAATGAAATTTTGATACAAGCTTGATTGCGTGGGTGATACCTTGATCCCGGATTTACCATTGGCGAGAATGATCACCGTGTCATTAGTGCTCATGTCACCATCCACGGTTATCGCGTTAAAAGATAACTCGACGGCTTCAGATAATGTTTTCTGAAGCAGGTTCTTACTGATATCAGCATCGGTTGAAATAAACGCGAGCATAGTCGCCATATTCGGTTGAATCATACCTGCACCTTTTGCTATTCCGCTGATGGTAATATAATCGAGATCGCTCGCTTTGTCACCAGCATGCAAATGCGGTATTTTAACGGTAATGA
>Ga0114993_10003716_pt1 | contig 15652 bp, 19 predicted proteins | sample ArcticOcean_MG_C_FD_87042 | JGI IMG/M metagenome (GOLD analysis project Ga0114993, IMG submission 87042) | Marine microbial communities from western Arctic Ocean - ArcticOcean_MG_CB2_150 | ecosystem: Environmental > Aquatic > Marine > Oceanic | place: Arctic Ocean: Canada Basin | collected...
AGTCTATAGATAAAATGACTCCTCACTACACAAATATACAATCTTGAGTAGAAATTTTACTTAAAGTTACTTATTTAATTAACTTTATTTTTACAATTACCAGTTTTAAAAAACTCATCAATATTATCTATTGCTAAATTAGCCATTGCTATTCTTGTGTGCTTAGTTGCACTTCCTAGATGAGGTAAAATGAAAGCACTTTTTATTTTTAAGTAGCCAGGATTTAAATTGGGTTCCCCTTTGTACACATCTAATCCTACAGCATAAATTTTTCTTCTATTTAATGCATCAATTAAGGCTTCATCATCAACAATATCTCCTCGTGCAACATTCGTAATTACTGCTCCTGTTGGAAAATATTCCAATGTTGTTTTATTAATCAAATTTTCTGTTTCTTTTGTTGCTGGACAACAAATTGACAATACGTCAGAAGTTGAAAAAAGACTTTTAAGATTATCATGATAGATGGCACCTTGTTCCTTGTCTTCACCAAGTTTTGATCTATTGTGGTAATGAACAACCATTCCTAAAGACTTTGCGATTTTTGCAATTTTTTGTCCTATTCTACCCATGCCTAAAATTCCAAGCCTTGTACCAGTTAATTGTTTTCCAATTAAATAATCAGCTGACCACTTCCAGTTACTTTCTTTTGCACTTCGAATTCCCTCTGAAACTCTTCTGCAAGCACCTAATATTAATAAAATTCCAATTTCTGCTGTGGCGTCTGATAAAACATCAGGAGTGTTTGTAACGATGATGCCTCTTTTTTTTGCTGCTTCTAAATTAATATTTCCAAAACCAACCGCAAAATTAGAAATTACTTTAACTGTATCTGATAGTTTATTGATTGTTTCTTCATCCATTTTATCTGTAAGAGATGTTAATATTGCATCACATCCTTTGCTCATTTCTATTACTTTTGGTTGAGAGTATAGCTCATCGTTTGAATTTAAATTTACTTCAAATATTTTTGAAGCTTTTTCTTCGCTATCTTTTATTAATCTTCTTGTTACTAATATTTTTTTCATATTAATTTAAATCAAACACTTTGCCAGGATTCATAATGTTATTTGCATCTAAGCTACGTTTTATAGATTTCATAACTGGTATATTATCTGGATGTTCTTTCAATAAATAATGTTTTTTTTGCAAACCAATTCCGTGCTCTCCAGTTATTGTCCCCTCTAATTCAAGAGCCTTATTTATAAGGTCGTCACTATATTTTCTAATTTTTTTTTGTTTTTCTTTATCATTTGGGTCAAATAAAATTATTGAATGAAAATTACCATCACCAACATGTCCAACCATAGGTGCAATAAGGTCATGTTTTTTTACTTCTTTTTCTGCCCAAGAAATACATTCAACTAAATTTGAAATGGGCACACAAACATCAGTTGAGTATACTTTCATATCATTTCCAAGAGCTTTTACAGACCAATAGACATCATGTCTTGCTTGCCATAACTTGTTTCTTTCTTCTAAAGATTCTGCCCATTTAAAATCACTACCACGATTATTTTTGGACAGCTCTTCTACAATCTTAATTGATTCCTTATTGGAACTTTCACTTCCATGAAATTCAAAAAATAATGTTGGGGATGCCGTGATGTTATCTAATTTTGAATATTTTATGCTTATTTCCATTTGATCTTTATTTAACATTTCAATTCTAGCAATTGGTATTCCGTATTGGATGACCTCTTGAGCAGTTTGAACTGCTGAGTCTAAGTCTGGAAAATAACAAACTGCACTCATTATGTTTTCTGGAATAGGTGATAATCTAACTTGTACTTCTGTAATTATTCCAAGAGTTCCCTCAGATCCAATAAATAAATTTGTTAAATTATAACCAGCAGATGATTTTTTTGTTCTAGAGCCCGTTTTAATTATTTCTCCGTTAGCAAGTACTACTGTTAGTCCTGAAATTACAGTCCTCATTGTTCCATACTTAACTGCCATTGTTCCAGATGCAGATGTAGATGCCATTCCACCGATTGCGGCATCAGCTCCTGGGTCAATCGGGAAAAACACCCCATCTTCTCTTAAATATTCATTTAATTGTTTTCTAGTAACATTAGCTTGCACTCTGCAATCAAAGTCTGCGGCATTTACATTTAAAACTTTATTCATTTTTTCTAATGAAATAGTTATACCATTTGAGTTGCCAACAACATTTCCCTCTAGAGAAGTTCCTGTTCCAAATGGAACAACAGGAATTTTATTATCATTGCATAATTTTAAAATTTTCGACACTTCTTCATTTGTTTCTGGAAAAACTACTGCTTGAGATAAAATTGGATCATATGTGTCTTCTCCTCTTGCATAATTAGCCCTTGTGGACTCTGATGTTGAAAACCTTGCGTTAAAAATTTTCTTTAATTCACTTTGGACTAATTCATTCATTTTATGAATACTAGTAAAAATTTTTACTAAAATACAGCTTATTTAGATAACATTTTTTTAAGGTTTTCTAATGCATTAGATATATTATCTTGTGAACATGCAAAACTGAACCTTACGTAATCACTACAAGTCTTTCCAAAAGCAGTGCCTGGCACTATTGCAACTCCTGCTTCATACATAGCTTTTTTACAAAATTCTGCACCATTCATTCCTGTTCCTATTACTTTAGGAAATGCATAGAAAGCTCCTCCAGGTAAGCTACACTCTACACCAGGTAAACTATTTAAACCTTCATGAATTAACTTTCTTCTTACATCAAATTCTTTCATCATTTCATTAATAGAATCATCTGGACCATCTAAAGCTGCAATCCCTGCAAATTGTGCAGCAGCATTTACACAGGACACACTATTAATTAAAAGTTTATTAACATGTGAAACTAATTCTCTAGGCCAAAAACTCCAACCAAGTCTCCATCCAGTCATTGCGTATGTTTTACTCCACCCTTCTAGGACTATTAATCTTTCTCTTAACTCTGGATAATTAAAGAATGTTGGCATTTCTTTACCATCAAATATTTGTCTACTATAGATTTCATCACTTAATATAGTTACATGTGGATGTTTTTTAAGACCTTCAGCTAACACATCGATGTCGGCCTTTTCTACAAAACTTCCTGTTGGATTATTTGGATTAATTAATATTAACAATCTAGTTTTATCAGTAATTAAAGATAAAATTTTTTCTGGATTAAATTTTAGATCCTTATCTTCTGTTAGATCGTATGGTACTGCTGTTGAACCAGTATAATTAATCATAGATTCATAAATTGGAAAAGCAGGTGTTGGATGAATTATTTCAGCACCTGGTTCACCAAAACATTGAATCGCATAACTCATAGTTGGTTTTCCACCAGGCATAATTAAGATTCTCTCAAAGTCTATATCAACATTATAAAGTTTTTTAATTTTTCTTGTTACAGACTGTCTACATTCTAGAATACCATTAGACATTACATAGCCATGATGACCATCATCTAAAGCTTTTTTTGCTGCTTCAACAACGTGTTTTGGTGTTTTAAAATCTGGCTGTCCTAAACCCATATGAATCATGGGTTTTCCTTGGGCTTCTAATTTTTTAGCTTCAGCTAAAACAGCAAATGCTGTTTCTGTTCCTAAATTTTCTAAATTTTTTGCTAATTTCATTTAATTCAACCCTTTATATTTCTATAAATTAATTTTGAACTATTTAATTCTTTTAAATTCTTACAACCCATCAATACCATATTTCTATTAATTTCATCATGCATATTTTGCAATAGACGTTCCACACCAGGTTGGCCACCCGCAGCCAAAGAAAACAGAAACATTTTTCCAAAACTACAAGCTGTTGCACCTGCTGCTAAAGCTTTTAAAACATGTGTTCCTCTTCTTATTCCACCATCTAAAATAATTTCTAGTTTATCACCAACGGCCTCCCTTATTGCTTTAACCTGATCAAATGGAGATCTAGAACCATCCAATTGTCTTCCACCATGGTTTGAAATCATTATTGCAGTGCATCCAATATCTATGGCTCTTCTGGCGTCTTCTACAGACATCACACCTTTTAATGCAAAAGGACCATTCCATTTTTTTACACAATATTCTGCATCTTTCCAATTCATTGCTGGATCATATTGTTCATTTATGTATTCAATAACTGACTTTGCAATATTAGTTCCTTTATCAGTTTTTTTTGCAACATTTGAAAGTTCAAATTTTTTATGAGTTAAATAATTAAATACCCATTCAGGACGCATGGCAAAACTCATTAAACTTTTTAATGTAAGTTTAGGTGGTGTAGTGAAGCCTGTTCTGTGATCTTTTTCTCTATTACCAGCAACTAAGGTATCAACCGTTAAACACATTGCATCAAACCCAGAATTTTTTGCCCTATCTATTAAATCATCAGAAATTGATCGGTCTTTATGAACATAAAGTTGAAATAGTTTTGGTCCGTTTGATATTTCGGAAACCTCTTCTATGGTGTTATTTCCCATTGATGACATACTATAAAATGTTCCAAACTTCTCTGCTGCTCTTGCTGATGCTAAATCTCCTTCATGATGATAAAGTCGTTGCATCGCAGCTGGTGAAAGAAAAATTGGCATATCAATTTTTCTTCTAAAAACAGTTGTTGATAAGTCTGGTTTACCCACACTTGCAAGAATATTTGGTACTAAATCACAGTCATTAAAAGATTCTGTGTTTCTTCTTAAAGTCGACTCATCGTCTGCACCACCATCAATATAATGAAATATAGGTGATGGTAATTTTTTTTTTGCTAATTTTCTAAAATCACTAAAATTATGACAATTTTTTAAACTCATGTTCTTCTAAATCTTAAATTGTTTCTATTTAAATCGCTTATTTTAGTACAACCCATTAGTTTCATGTCTCTTTCTAATTCTAAACGATATTGATTTACCGCTCTTTCAACGCCAGCTTGTCCAGCTGCGGCTAATGCGTATAAATAAAGTCTTCCACCTGAGCATGCTTTTGCCCCTAAGGATAATGCCTTAAGCATATGAGTTCCTCTATGTATTCCACCTTCACAAATTACATCAAGCTTATCTCCAACTGCATCGACGATTTCTGCCAATTGATCAAAGGGTGCTCTTGATCCATCTAATTGCCTTCCACCATGGTTTGAGACCATTATTCCTGTACATCCAATATCTACTGCTCTTTTTGCATCTTCAACACTCATAATACCTTTTAATGCAAAGTGTCCTCCCCATTGTGAACAAAGTTTTTCAGCATCTTTCCAATTCATAGACTGATCAAGCATGCTAGAAAAATAATTTCCAATTGATGTAGCGGTGCTAGTACCTTCACTAACATGATCTTGTAAGTGTGGAAGTTCAAATTTTCCTTTAGTTAAATAATTAATTCCCCACATAGGTTTTGAGGCAAAACTAAATAAACTAGACAATGTAAGTTTTGGGGGAGATGTAAATCCAGTTCTTAGATCTCTTTCTCGATTACCTCCTGTTATTGTGTCAACAGTTAAAGCCATAACATCAAATTTAGCTGCTTTAACTCTTTCCATTACAGCATCGTTTAACCCTCTGTCTTTATGAAAATAAAATTGAAACATTTTTGGTGTTTCAACTAGCGAAGCTATTTCCTCAACACTTACAGTAGCAAGAGCTGAAACACCAAACATCGTATTAAACTTTTGAGCTGCTTTTCCTACTGCTCTTTCACCATCATAGTGGAACAATCTTTGTAATGCAGTTGGTGCAAGATAGAAAGGTAAGTCTAGTTTTTTTCCAAATATTGTTGTAGATAAATCTACATTCTCTACACCTCTTAAAACATTAGGAACTAAGTCTACATCGTTGAAAGCACTTGTATTTCTGTCATATGTAATTTCATCATCTGCAGCACCATCAATATAATGAAATATAGGTGATGGTAATTTTTTTTTTGCTAATTTTCTAAAATCACTAAAATTGTGACAATCCTTTAGATTCATTAATATATACTAAAAATTCTTAAGATAATTAAACATATAACTATTTGCCCCAGGGTTTTTATCTCCTAGGCTTGCGTTAGATATATGATTGTATGACATTCCAAAACTTGAGTTTTCTGAAATAGCATAAGACGCTTGTATCTCAGTTTTAAATTCTAAAACATGACCCAAATCTTTTCCATCGCCCGCGCTGTAAAGTCCTGGAGCAAAGCTAGGGGTAAATGTCATTTTATCACTAATGTCATAATTCCATTCTACGCCGGTATATACATATGCGGCAGAATTTTCAGTTATAAAACCACCAGTTAGAGGAGACATGTTTCCTAAGAATGTTTTTCGTTCCAATGTTTCATTTTGATGTTGAAATCCAATCAATATTGCTTTTTGTTTGTGATCACTGAAATCAAAATTTCCTACATAAAAATTATACTCATGACTATAATTACTTTTATTTTCTTCAGCATTAATTGGCAAAAGGAATAGGGATAAAATTGTTATTAAAAAAGTTTTGTTTAGAAAATTACTCATTTTTTTTATTTCAAATTAATTTAATTTTTTTTAATTATTAGGTTTCTATATATTATTGCACCGCCTAATAAAAATAACAATAACGGTAATAACCATAAAATATAGGTATTTTTGTTTAATTTAGGGTCATAAATAATCCAATCACCATATTTTTCTCTCAAAAACCTATATATCTGTTCTTCAGATACTCCATCATTAATTTTTTTTTTAACAACTAGTTTTATACTAAGAGCAAAATCTGACTCTGAGTCATAAACAGATTGACCTTGGCAAATTAGACAACGCACATTTTTTAAAATTTTATTTTTTAATTCATCTGTTTTTTCTTCAGATTTTAATTGGGGAAAACCCATAAATAGGATTATAACTAAAATTATTTTTGAGATTTTCATTTTATAATCAATTTAATTTCATCTACTATTTTTTGATTAATAGGTCCTACAAATTTTTTAATAATCATTTTATTTTTATCAATAAAAAAAGTCTCTGGCACACCATAAGCACCAAATTCAATTGCCAAAGTTCCATCATCATCGATCAAAATTTGTGAATAAGGATTTCCAAATTCATTAATAAACTTTCTTGCATTATTTAATTTATCTTTATAATTCAAACCAATCAATTTTATTGATTGGTTTTTGCTTAATTCCATTAATAAAGGGTGTTCTTTTCGACATGGAACACACCAAGATGCCCAAATGTTTACAATATAAAAACTGTTTTCTTCAAAGACTTTTTTTGAATTAATATTAATATTTAAAATTAAGTCCTTAGCTTTAAAGGTAGGTATATTTCTTTTATCATTAATTTTAGGAGTATAAGTATTTGAATTATTCAATCCTTTATAAAAAATAATAAAACAAAAACTTAAAAAAGTAAAAATAATAAATAATTTAAGTTTATTTTTCATATTCTTTTTTTAATAAACTCATTATTCCACCAATACTTAACAATATAACAGAAATCCATATCCATAGCATAAATGGTTTTACTTGATATCTGATATTAAAATATTCATTACCTTTAACAATATTCATTACTAGAAATTTATCCTCTAGCAATGTTGTTTTTATATCTGCTTCACTGGTAATGACTATAGGCTGATTATAAATTCGAAGCTCAGGTTTTAACCGAACAAACTTGCCATCTTTGCCTGTTATTTTAAAATAACCAATAATAGAATTAAAATTACTCTCTTTTTTTTTTTCTATTTTTTCAAAAAATATTTCAACTTTATTATAATTATATTTTTCTCCAACCTTTATATTGGTGATAATTTCTGATGACAAAATATTATTAAATAAAATACTTAAAATCAATAAACTAAAACCAAAATGAGCAACAGTTTGAGGAATATTATTTAATTTTTGAAGAAATAATTCTTTTGTTGTTGAAAAAAATAAAAAAAAAGCAGATGAAATTAAAACGGTATAAAAAAGCAAATCAGTAGTTAAATTTTTTAATATTATAATTGTTAAAAAAACCGAAATTATAAAGAGTATAACTAAAGAAGCTTTATTCTCGACTTTTGATTTGATCCATTTAAGTTTTGGTCCAAAAACCATAAACAATAAAAATGGTGCTACAAAAGGAGCAATTAATTTATGATAAAAGGGAGGTCCTACAGAAATTTTTTCTGCAGATATTACATCTAGAAATATTGGGTAAACTGTCCCAATTAATACAACAGATAAAAAATACATCATAAACCAATTATTAATTAAGATTGAAGTTTCTTTGCTCAACCAAAAAAAATTATTAGAAACCTTATTATTTTCTCTATGAAACAAAAAAAATATCCCTAAAGATAAAGAAATTAAAACAAATAAAAAAATTAATATAAAAATTCCCCTTGCTGGATCGTTTGCAAAAGTATGCACTGAGTTTAATATTCCAGATCTAACTAAAAAAGTACCACACATACTAAGTGTAAATGTTGCAATAGACAGTATAACTACCCACGATGTTAAGATCCCTCTTCTCTCTAATACTAAGATACAATGCAATAAAGCTGTTAATGTTAACCATGGCATTAAGGAAACATTCTCAACCGGGTCCCAGAACCAAAATCCACCCCATCCCAATTCATAATATGCCCAAATTGATCCAAGCATTATTCCAATACTTAAGAAAATCCAAGAAACCAAAGCCCATTTTTTTATATGTTGACCCCATTTTTTTGAAATATAGTTTTGTGTAACTGCCGCAAGTGATGCTGAAAATATTATCGATGAACCAACATAGCCTATATATAAAATTGGAGGATGAATTGCTAGGGCTGGGTCTTGTAAAATTGGATTAAGACCAAGACCTTCACTTGGAATTGGGAATAAATAGTTAAATGGATTTGAGGTAATCAACACAAATAAAAAAAAGCCAATTATTATTATTTGCTGAAATAATAAAGTTAGAATTCTATATTTTTTGAGTTCCTGTTTAGATTTAATTAAAAATAAAAATATAAATAAAGTTAATACTAATAACCACAACAATAAACTTCCTTCATGGTTTCCCCATGTTCCTGAAATTTTATAAAATAAAGGTTTGGTCGTATGTGAGTTATTAAAAACTGTCTCATTACTAAAGTCTGAGTTTATAAAAGATAAAATTAAACTAAAAAAACTTACAACCACAAAAATCAATTGCAAAAAAGATAAGATAAATACATTTTGGTTAATTCTCTTATTATTATTATTGAAGTCTTTAATTGAAACGGCACAAAGTAAAAACGAAAATAATAACCCTATAATTAATGAGTAATAACCTATTTGATTAGCTAACAATTTATTTATCTCCTATAGCTTTATTAACTTCAGGAGGCATATAGTTTTCATCATGTTTTGCGAGAATTTTAGTAGCTAAAAAATAGTTTTTATCTTTCAAAAAACCTTCAGCAACAACTCCTTTTCCTTCTGCAAATAAATTTGGTACAGCCCCTGAATAGGTTACATTGATTTCATTTTTAAAGTCTGTAATAATAAATTTTACTTCTTTAGAATTAATATTGATTGATTGTTCTTTAACCATTCCACCAACTCTTATTTTTTTCTTATCTAGCTCTACTAAAGATTTAATTTCAGAAGGCGATTGAAAATAAATAACATTCTCTTTCAAGGACTTTAAAATTAAAAAAACTGATAAAATTACTGAGAGTAAAATTAAGACTAAAAACAAGAACCGTAATTTAACTTTTTTACCATACATGGTTTTTAAGTTAAATTTTCGATGTATTTGATAATATTTCTATATTAATATTCTGTGATCTTGCAGCTTTTGTCTTCTCTTCATTAAGAGAGCCAAATTTAGATGCAAATCTTTTTTGCTCTTTTAAAAGTTGTAATTTAGTTACAAAATATAAAGTCGCAAAACCAATCAATGTAAAAGAAAAAGCTGACCAAACATAAGATCCGTATCCATTCATTGAAATTATTTCATTTATCATAATCTATCTAATCCTTTATTTTTAACTTTTATCAGTTCCGTATTATATTTCATTAAAAAAATTAGTAGGGAAAAAAGGGTAAATGCCGCAGTCATCATACCTAAAGGTATTAACATTGATATATGAATTGAAGTATCAGACAAAACATTAATTGAAGCTGGCTGGTGAAGGGTGTTCCACCAATCAACAGAAAATTTAATTATAGGTACATTTATAGCTCCCAAAATTGCAATCATAGATGTAACTTTAATTGCTTGATTTTTATCTTCATAAATTCTCCAGGCCAATAAATACATTCCATAAAACAAAGCTAAAATTAACATTGAGGTTGTTCTTGCATCCCAAGCCCACCACGTGCCCCATGTAGGTTTGCCCCAAATGGATCCAGTTACAAGTGCAATAATATTAAAAACAAATCCTGATGGTGCTAGACTTTTTGAAATCAAAGAAAAATTTTTATTTTTAAAAATAAAACTTCCTATTGAAAAAATTGCTAAGCAAGAAAAAATTCCTAGTGATATCCATGCTGCTGGAACATGAACATACATTATTCTTACTGAGTGACTTTGTTTATAATCTTCAGGAGATAAAATTAAAGCTTCAGTTAAACCTATCGATAAAACAACAATAAATAAAAATAGAACATATTTTGGAGCTCTAGATGTAATTGCAAAAATTTTATTAGGCTCAAAATATTTAAACATCTTTAAATTATATATATTAAAAATTAATCCAATCAAGAATGTAGAGGGAGATAATATTAACGATTAAAGGAAACGTTATTACATCCTTGATCAGAATATAATAAAAAAATAACAATTATATATGTCTAAGATTTGAGCTAATTGTGTTAGAAATAAGAATTAGTTAATTATATAACTTGATATAACTAGACCCTTTTCTGCCAGAAAAAATTTTTTCAATTAATGGGTGTTTAATGGGCTCTTCTGAGTCATCTATAAGTAAGTTTTGTTCAGACACATAAGCCTCATAAGTGATTTCATCATTTTCAGCCAACAAATGATAAAACGGTTGATCTTTTCTAGGTCTTACATTTTTTGGTATAGATTGATACCACTCTTCAGAATTATTAAATTTAAAATCAACATCATATATTACACCTCTAAAATCAAAGTGTTTATGCTTTACGATATCACCTATTGAAAATTTAGCTTTTTGAATTGGCATTAGTATTAATATGGAGATTTAAAAAAAAAAATCAATAAAAAAATATAAATGTTTTAAGTATATGTTAATATCTTTTAACGTGAATAAATCATTTATTAAATTTGTTACAGATTTTGGGCCCTTAGCAATATTTTTTTTTTACTATTATAATAGTGATAAAAATTTAACTATTGCTATTCCCCCCTTTATAGGTGCAACTTTAATTGCACTAGCAATAGTTTGGTTTTTAGAAAAAAGAGTTCCAATGGTTCCATTGATTAGTGGAATTTTAATTTCTTTTTTTGGTGGACTAACAATTTATTTTAACAATCCAGTTTTTCTTTATATAAAACCAACAATAATAAATATCTTATTTGGTATTGCTTTACTTTTTGGAAAATATTTTACAAATGAGCCTATTTTAAAAAAGATTATGGGAAAATCTATTGCCTTAACTGATATTGGTTGGGAATTATTAAATAGAAGATGGATGTATTTCTTCTTTAGTTTGGCAATTTTAAATGAATTTGTATGGAGAGCCTATTGTCCAGAAAAAGAATATATTTGGGTGAATTTTAAAGTGTGGGGAATGTTACCTATAACGTTTATTTTTACAGCATTTCAAATCTCATTAATAACTAAATATAAAATTGATGAATAGAAACTTAAAACTAGTCATTAATAACTCAAATAATCAAATAAAAGAAAAGCAATTTTTTGAAAAAGACGAACTTAAAATTATTTTGAATTTATATGCAAAAATGGTTTCAGAAGGATCTTGGAAGGACTATGGCTTGAATATCTCTAGTAGACAGGTTGGATTTAGTGTTTTTAAAAATGCAGCAGAAAATGCTTTATATAAAATATGTAAAAATTTTAAACCTACTAACAAAAATTTAAAATATTTGATTACAGATTCTAGTGGTAAAGTTTTAAAAAATTCTTCTGATTTACAAATTCTACTTAAAAATACTAATTGGAAAAATCTTAAAAAATAAAAAGACTATCTTCTTTGACCAAATAATCTTAACAACATTATAAATAAATTTATAAAGTCTAGGTAAAGAGTTAAGGCACCCATTACAGCTTTTTTACCCATTAATTCACCTGTATCGCTTGACACATACATATTTTTAATTTTTTGGGTATCGTATGCAGTAAGACCTACAAAAATTAAAACCCCTAAAATTGAAATTACGAAATCCATCATTGAAGATCTCATAAACATATTAACAACTGAAGCTATAATGATTCCAATTAAACCCATCATTAAAAATGATCCTAATTTTGTAAGATCTCTTTTGGTTGTGTAGCCATACAAACTCATAGCACCAAAAGTAATTGAAGTGATAAAAAATACCCTAGTAATACTAGCGCCCGTATAAACTAAGAATATAGATGATAATGACAGTCCCATTAGCGAAGCAAAAACCCAAAAAGTTGTTTGGGCAGTTGAAGCTGTCATCTTATTAATTCTAGCACTCATATAAAAAACGATTCCTAGTGGAGCAAGCATTACAATCCATTTAAAACCTGAAAGAAAAATTGTATTTCCAAGACTAGTTAAAGCAGTAATTGAACCATTCGCATCTGTAACTACTGATAATCTAAAAAATATCAAAGATACAAGTCCAGTTAATAAAATACCAGAAGCCATGTAATTATAAACTTTTAGCATGTAGGCTCTTAGGCCTTCATCCATTACTACCGTTGATTGTTGCGCTTCTTTTATTTTATTTAGTATATTTTGTTTATTGAATATCATGACTTAATATATAATAGCCTTTTACTATTTATTCAAGATGTCTTACAAAGCTTTAAAAATATTTAATATTCTATGAATTACAAAAAACTGGGAAATACTGATCTTGATGTAAGTACGGTCTGCCTTGGTACAATGACCTGGGGAGAGCAAAATACTCAAGAAGAAGGTTTTGAACAGATGAATTATGCCTTTGATCAAGGAGTAAACTTCTGGGATACAGCAGAACTTTATTCTGTACCTCCAAAAGAAGAAACATACGGTCACACTGAAGTTATTATTGGAAATTGGTTCAAAAAATCAAATAAAAGAGAGAAGGTTATACTGGCATCAAAAGTCGCTGGGCCGATGAGGGCTTACTTGAGAGGTGGTGGAAATAATTATGGAATAGAAAAAATGACTGATGCTATAAATGATAGTTTAAAAAGACTACAAACAGATTATATAGACCTCTATCAATTACATTGGCCCGAAAGAAACACTAATATGTTTGGAAAATTGGGTTATGAGCATAAAGATAATAATAATTGGAATAAATTTGAAGATGTTCTTGAAAATTTACAAAAATTTGTAAGTGCAGGAAAAATAAGAGAAATTGGATTATCAAACGAAACACCCTGGGGGGTTTCAAAGTTTTTAGAAATATCAAAAGAGAAAAATCTTCCTCGAATGATGTCGGTACAGAACCCTTATAATCTATTAAACAGAACCTATGAGATTGGTCTTGCAGAAATATCCATAAGAGATCAAATTGGCCTTTTGGCTTATTCACCGCTGGCTAGTGGATACTTATCCGGAAAATATAGAAATAATAAAATGCCAAAAAACTCAAGAATAGAACGTGATGGAGACTTTTGGACCAGGTATGACAAGCCAAACACGAATAAAGCAGTAGAAGCATACTATGAGATTGCTAAAAAACACAACCTTAATTTGGCTCAAATGTCTTTAAAATTTTTAGAAATTCAACCATTTGTTACTTCTGTTATTATTGGTGCTACGACAATGGAGCAGTTGAAAACTGATGTAGAAAGTATTAATTTAAACTTAACTGAAGAAATTATTAAAGAAATAAATGAAGTGCAAACAATTTATCCCAATCCATGTCCATAATTAAAAAAATTATACTTGTAATTTTTATAATTAATCTTGTTCCACAAGTTAAAGCTGAAGAAATAAAAAAAATGGGAACACACAAAGATTGGGAAACATACATAATAAATAATGAGCAAGGTAAGATTTGTTTTGCACAATCAAAGCCCGTTCTGCAGGCTCCAAAAAAAAATCCTAGAGATGCAAGATTGTTTATTAGTTTCAGACCTGGTGAAAAAATTACCAATGAAATAAGCGTTACTGCTGGATATGAATTCAATAAAAAAAACTCAGTTACAGCAAAATCTGGAAAAAATAAATATAAATTTGACCTTATTCAGGATGGTTTTGCTTGGATGTCTGACCCAGAAAAAAAATTAGAAAAAAGAATGATTAAAACTATGCAAAGAGGATCTAGAATAATGATTACTGGTCATAATCAAAATGGATCTCAAACAATTGATCATTATTCATTATTAGGTTTTACCAAGGCATATAAGGCTACTCGAGCAAATTGTAGTTAAATAAATGAGATCAAAAAGAAAAATTGTGCTCGCTTATTCTGGCGGGCTAGACACCTCTATTATTTTAAAATGGCTTCAAGAAAATTATGATGCAGAAGTTATTTGTTACACAGCTGATGTTGGTCAAGAAATCAATAAAAAAAAAATTATCAAAAATGCAAAAAGATTAGGTGTTAAAAAAATTATTATTGAAGATTTAAAAGATATTTTTGTAAAAGATTATATATATCCAATGCTTAGAGGTCATGCAATCTATGAAGGAGTTTATTTATTGGGAACTTCAATCGCAAGACCATTAATTGCAAAAAAACAAATTGCAGCTGCAAAAAAATATGGTGCCTATGCAGTGTCACACGGATCAACAGGCAAAGGGAATGACCAAGTAAGATTTGAATTAGGTTACCATTATTTTGAAGCAAAATTAAAAATTATAGCACCATGGAGAATTTGGAAACTAAGTTCAAGAACTGATTTAATTCAGTATGCAAAGAAAAATAATATTCCTATCCCTCAAGATAAAAAAGGTGCACCTCCTTTTTCGATTGATGACAATTTATATCATACATCAACTGAAGGTAAGGTGTTAGAAAACCCAAAAAATGCAGCTCCTGAATTTATTTTTCAAAGAACAGTATCCCCTGAAAAAGCGCCTAACAAAGCTTCATTTGTAACTATAGGGTTTAAAAATGGAGACCCTATAACCGTGAATGGTAAAAAATTATCTCCAGGAAACTTATTAAAAAAACTTAATAAAGTTGCTGGTAAAAATGGAATAGGAAGAGTTGATTTGGTTGAGAATAGATTTATTGGAATTAAATCAAGAGGTGTTTACGAAACACCAGGTGGAACCCTATTAATGTCTGCACATAGAGCAATTGAATCGGTTACTTTAGATAAAGAGACCATGCATAAAAAAGATAAAATTATGCCTAAATATGCAGAACTTATTTACAATGGTTATTGGTATTCAAAAGCAAGATTTAAACTTCAAAAAATTGTAGACCTTAAAAAAAACAAGATAAATGGTTCTGTTAAACTTAAACTATACAAAGGTAATATCACTATAATGTCTAGACAAACAACAAGTAAAGCTTACTCAATGAAAAAGGTTTCTTTTGAAGAAAACAAAACATTTAATAAATCAAATGTAGAAAAATTTATTAATTATCATAAAAAAAAATTACGTTAAAAAAACTTTTATTCCGTCAAGAA
>Ga0114993_10003724_pt1 | contig 15636 bp, 16 predicted proteins | sample ArcticOcean_MG_C_FD_87042 | JGI IMG/M metagenome (GOLD analysis project Ga0114993, IMG submission 87042) | Marine microbial communities from western Arctic Ocean - ArcticOcean_MG_CB2_150 | ecosystem: Environmental > Aquatic > Marine > Oceanic | place: Arctic Ocean: Canada Basin | collected...
GATGTAAACGATCCAGACAGCCTGTCCGGATGGATCGAGGCGGCGGTGAGTCGCGGTGCGGGTCGGGTCGACGGAATGCTGCTGGTCGCTGCGTGGCGTGCGGCAGACGCCGGCGATCACGAGAGGCTGCGAGAGGTCGCAGAGATCGGCGCGGCCATGCGTGGAACGGCAGAACTAGCCCTCGAGAGCAATGCGCAAGGCGAGGCGTTCCTGGAAACGGCGCAAGCAGCATGGCCCAATAAGGGGGTGGAAGCCGCAACAGCGGCCATAAAACAAACCAAAACAAACTCGGCACTGCCGGTGCCAGTTGCTGTTGGGATGGTTGCCGCCTGTCATGGCGTGCCGGTTGAATATGTGCTTCCTATGTACCTGCAATCGTTCGCAGCCGGCATCGTCTCGGCGGGCGTGCGGTTGATCCCCCTCGGTCAGACCGACGGACAGCGGGTAGTTGCCCGGATGCAGCGGGTCGTTGTGCGGGCGGCGGAGGCGACGTTGGCGGCGAGATTTGAGGATATCGGCGGCGCAACGCCGGTGATAGACCTGGCATCAATGGCGCACGAGATGCGCGACGGGAGACTCTTCCGATCATGACATCGGCTTTGAACGAACGACCGGACAAGATCACTTCAAACGGCCCGTTACGGGTCGGAATCGGCGGCCCGGTCGGCTCCGGAAAGACAGCGCTGGTAGAGGCACTATGTGTTCAATTTCGTGACGAGTTCGATCTGTTCGTAATCACGAATGACATCTACACAAGGGAAGACCAGGAGATCCTGACGCGCGCCGGAGCGCTTCCTGCCGAGCGCATCGTCGGGGTCGAGACCGGGGGCTGCCCGCACACCGCTATTCGCGAGGACGCCTCGATCAATCTGGCGGCGATTCGTGACATGGTCGGCCGATTCCCAAACGCAGAACTGGCGCTGATCGAATCTGGCGGAGACAACCTTGCAGCAACCTTCAGTCCAGAGTTGGCTGACCTCACGATCTACGTGATCGACGTGTCGGCCGGCGACAAAATCCCGCGGAAGGGCGGCCCGGGGATCACGCGCTCAGACCTACTGGTCATCAACAAGATCGATCTCGCGCCATACGTTGGCGCTGATCTGGGCGTGATGGATCGGGACGCCCGCAAACAGCGAGGGGACAAGCCGTTCGTATTCACAAACTTGAAGGACGGGACAGGGGTTGACGTGGTGACGCAGTTCGTACGCCACGCGGGTGGGCTAGGGGCGTGATGCGACAAGTCCGTATAGGACGCCTAGATCTGCCCGGACAGCACGGCCGCTTTGTCACAAAGCGGTAGAAGAAATTCGAACCGTTTGCGGAAGCTTGCCGGCATGTCTTCTTTAACCCCGCCGAATCGCTGGAGCGGAAATTCACGTCCCTGTGACACGAAGGCCATCATGCCGGCGACTTCGATGGTGCAACGCAGCAACGGGACAAGAAAGCCGAGCCTGGCGATTTCATCCGCCTCGGCCCACCCCGCGGATTTGAGGCCATCCAACCACGCCGAGTAGAAGTCGTCGGCAACGTCCATTAAGCCGCTTGCCTCGTCATCCGTCCACAGGAATCCGGAACCGAACAGACTGCCTCCGTCGACGCCGATGAACTCGACGCCTACCTGTGCGAAGTCGATCGCTACGATTTCTGGGTTTTCAACGTCCGTTGAAGACGCGAAAAGATTCCTGATGTGACAGTCGTTGTGGGCAACCGTGGCGGGCAGCTTCACGGCCGCCTCTACGAGGGTCGGGATGTTGTCTCTCAGCCACAGCGCCTGGTCGAACAGCGGCCCCGGCAAGCCCTCACGGACGAACTCGGAATCCGATAATTCATGTAGCGCTTTCTGCATATTTAGCAGAACAGGCAGATCTGTCAGGACGCCGTTACGTTGGAGACCTTCCTTCGATTCGCTGAGTCTCTTCCCGTGACCATGAACCCCGGAATCGCCCAATTCCTCTCGCCGTTTCAAGGTACTGGGCCGCGCTCCAGTTCGTGCCTGAGTAGTTGGAAAGGTCTTCCAGCCATAGCCAGAAAATCCCTCCTTCTCGTTCGTCCACCAGAAAACAACGGGCGCCTCTGAATGATCCTTCTCGACGTGCGAACAGATCAGACTGGTACACGTCGATCTCCGTCATCTCCGGTGTACTCCATGAATTCACACCGCACCGGTTTGGCGCACCCGGCTGGACGACCTTTACTATCGCCGACCATGGCTCCACACCCGTAGCGGTATGCGCCTCACCCGAACACCGGATTAGCGCCAGCGTGCCCGCGCCGACGGACAAGACGCTCATAGGCTCCGCGCTCCAACCCTCACGAACCAAGATGTTTTCCTATTTCAATGCGGCTGCAATTATCGGATCGAGATACGAAGAGGGCAGGTCACGAATCGAGCGCGCGATCCGATCCGGGGTGTTCGCATCGTTGTCTACGTTATCCTCCCGGTAGGTGTTAAGTCGTGCCTACACAACTCCGTCTATCACCACGTCCAGCATAGCCGGTTTGCCTGATGCGAAGGCGCGTTTCAGGGCCGGCCCAATTTCCAGTGGGTCGGTTATCCGCTCGCCGTGGACGCCCATGCCCTGGGCTATGACAGAGAGATCGAAGGGGGTCGGGAAGTCCATGAAGAGGTAGTTGCTGCCGGGCTCTGGCTCTTTGATGACGTCTCGCTTGTAGATGTCCATGTTGGTCTTAAGCACGCGGTACGCACCGTTGTCGAGCACGACAATCACGGCCGGGATGTCGTCGTTGGCGGCCGACCATAAGCCCTGGATGGTCATCATCGCTCCGCCATCGCCGAGTATCCCGAGCACGTGCCGGTCCGGGTTCGCGAGCTTGGTCCCGAACGTCGCGCCAAGGCCCCAGCCAATCGAGCCGCTCTTCTTGGACACCAGTTCGTCCGGGGCGAGCGACTGCATGTAGTGGTTGAAGGAGAGTCGGTGGCTTGATGAGTCGTCCACCACGATGGTGCGCGGTGGAAGCGCAGCTGCGATCTCCGCCAGTGCCCGGTCTGGGGATATAGGAACGTTGTCCCAATTTGCCTTCGCTGCGGCGGAATACCGTTCCCGTGCCTCGTTCCGCACCTCGGCGATCTGCGCCGCTCGTTCGGACGCTGCGGAACGTGCCTCATCCGTTATCAAGGCTTCTAAAGCGTCCGCCAGATCGGCGAGCGCCAGCTTGGGGCTCGCCACGATGCCGATATCGGTCGGCTCCGATTTGCCAACCGCGCCCGGCCGCTGATCGATATGGATCACCGTCGCCGATTCCGGCATCAGCACGTCCGAGAAATAGAACAGATCGGCAAACACCTCCGCGCCAACCGCCAGCAACGCGTCGGCGTCATCGAGAAGCTCCCGATGCTCACGTCGACGGGTCGCCAAAGCGCCCATGTACTGCGGGTGGTTCGTCGGGAAGCTGACCTCAGAGCCGCGGGTTGTGTACACCGGCAGGCCGAGAAGTTCTGCGACACGCACCGCCTCGGCAACACCGTCGGATTTGGCGACCCGATTGCCGAGTAACATCAGCGCCCGTTTGGAGTTGATCAGGACCTCCGCCACACGCGCCAGCGCCGCCGGGTCCGGCGTACTGGACGTATACATCGGCCTCGATGGAACAATGTTCATCTCCGCCACGCCGTCCAGCGCATTGCCGGACAGCCCAATGTACACAGGCCCCTTCGGCTCGCTGTTGGCCTCGTTAAATCCGCGTCGGATCACGCTTGGTATCTGGTCCGGGTGCGTGACCTCGACCGACCACTTAGTTACTGGGCGGACCAAGGACGGTAGATCAGCCCTGAACTCGGCCAACTTCCGGGTGTCGTAGTTGCCGGAGACGATCACCATCGGAGTGCCGTCATTCAGCGCATCGATCATCAGGCTGATGCCGTTCGCTAGCCCGGAGTCGATGTGCAGTTGCACGAACGCCGCCTTGTTGGTGGCGCGGGCGTATCCGTCAGCCATGCCGACCGCCACGCCTTCCTGAAGCGCCAGGATGTATCGGAGATCCGGGTAATCTTCCAGTGCGTCCAGGAACGGCGATTCGCTGGTGCCGGGGTTGCCGAAGATGTGGGTCACGCCCTCGGCACGGAGCATTTCAAGGAGGGCTTTCTTGCCGGTCATTTTTGTGGACATAAGCGGGGATGATAACCTCTGAATTCGAGATGCCGGTAGGCTACGAACAACCATTGGAGCCAGATGTGCCGGATACAGAACGCGCCGAAAAGTTCAAGAATCCCTACGACACGCCGGTATCGAGCGGTCTTAGTTTCCTGATGGAACTAGCTGCCTGGATCGCAGTGCCGTGGTGGGCGTGGGAGGCTTCCGGTCCGATCTCTGGCATCCCTACGTTCCTGATTCTGCTGGCGATTCCGGCAGTGTTCAGCACGACCGGCGACAAGTGGCAGGTGATCGTTCCGACGCCGGGGCCGATACGGCTGGTTATCGAGTTGGGCCTATTTGCGGTAGCCGTCTTGGGAGCGTCTCTGGCATGGAGTCCCTACTCCGGCGTTGCGGTCTCCGTGATCGCTGTACTAGCGCTGCTATCGGGCCGCCGTCGGATGACTTGGTTGCTAAAGGGTGCGCCGTTGCCGGTGGAGTGAACGGTTTGCAGTTACTCAATAGCGTCCGCAGCGACATGAAAATCGAGTAGGTCCAATTCGCTCATTATCACAAAGGTTGGAGCCGAGATAGTGTCCAGTAGCTGAGCCGCGGGACTGTCGCGATCGATAACCCTGGCACCGCTGGTCCAATTCCAGCCCGAGTATCCGCGCACGATTTCGTTAAGCGGCTCGGCACTGATCGGGTTGTTCACGGCTGGAGCGAAAAGCTCGTCGGCACACCACATGTCCAACGCAGTACTCATCCCGGACTCGTTTGCCGTTGCGACGATTCTTCCTAGCCGCTCATAGGCATCGGTGACAGGGTCCATGCCGGGAAGTGGAGAGTCCACCGGTACAAGTGAAATCGCCCGCTTAGGATTGTCGATGGTGAAGTCGATAACGGTGCGTCCGCCCATGGAGAGTCCGACCAGATATGCGCGCTCGATGCCGAGAGCGTCCATCAGCCCCTTGAGGTCGTGTGAATTGGAGTAGGGGTCTGTAGATGTAGGGCCTGATTTTCCGTGCCCGCGGGCGTCGTACCGGATCACCCGGTATTTTTCGGCGAGCACGCCGAACTGGCCCTCCCACATTCGCGTATCCAAAGACATACCGTGGACCAGGATCAAAGGCGTGCCAGATCCAGCAATCTCTTAGTAGAGATCCACCCCGTTGACGTGGGCATAGCCGGATTTGAACTCCGGGAGGGTCGTAGTCATTCGCGGATCGAGCCTTTCACTTGAGCGTGATGTTTGATCGTCGGGCTAAGCGTCAGAAAGCCGGAACGGCTCCGCTGCGATGGCACCTTCCGGGAGGCCGGACGGCAGGCGTACGTCCAGCACATAGGGCCGCTTCTCGTCTTCGACGATAGCCAACCCTCGGGCGATCGCGCTGGCGACTTCGGCTTCGTCGTCCACACGTTCCCCTTCCAGACCGTATGAGCGCGCCAATCCCAAGGGATCGATCCCTTCAAGGCCAACACCGGCAAACTGTCCCGTCTCACGCATCACGCCGCCAGCCGCCGCAAACAGTGTGGCGACGATGCCGTACGCGGCGTTGTTGGGGATGATGTAGAGCACCGGGATGCTGTGGGCGACGGCGGTCCAGAACACGGAGTCTGCGTAGTAGACGGAGCCATCGCCGACCAGTCCGATGACCGGCGTGTGCGGAGCGGCCACCTTGGCTCCTGCAGCCGCTGCCATGCCCCAGCCTTCTGATTCACCCGGCCGCCTGAGATGCGTGTTCACCCCGCCGCCGTCGACTGCTTCGATGCATTCAAGCTGGATGGCGAACTGCTCGGAAGTAATAATGCCGCCGCCGATGCGCGCCAGCTCTTCTTCGATGGCGTCCAGCAGGACCAGCGGTCGTACGCGTCTTGGGACGATGTGATCGCCACCCGGCTGCAACCCGGCACGACGTGCTGCACGCAATGACGCGGCATGCCCCAACGCTGTCTTACGACGTTCGTCATAAGCGCCACCGTCGCCTGTGCCTGAACGTTGGGCGAGTTCCAACAGCCGGCCGATCGCCTTGCTTTCGTCGGCCACAATCCCGTCCTCAAGCGCCGGGATGTTCTGCAGGTTTGCGATATCGGTTCCGATGGCAAATACCCGGACTGCCGATCTGAACGGAGCGTAATCTCCGGGTACTCCCGCTCCGGCGTGCCGGACGCCGATGGCGAGTATGCAGTCAGGCTTCACCGCTGCTGCCGCCGGACCGAAGGGACCGCAGTGGAGTGGGTGAGCTATAGATACGCCGACGAGGTCTGGAGATGCGCAAGCCACCGCCGCTCCGTAGTGTTCAGCCAGTGCCGTAACGGCGTCACTGGCGCCGCTCTTAAACACGCCATCTCCTACGTACAACATCGGTCGCTCGGCGGATTTCAGAGCGGAGGCAATCCCTTCCAGATCGGCGTGACTTGCGCCGCCGGCGCGGATCGCCGGGATTTTGGATTCGATGATGTCGACCGTAACCGGCGCCGCATCCAGGAGACGGTCGTACACGGCGATATGCACGGGTCCGGTTGGCGCTGCGGTCGCCACCTGTATAGCGCGCTCGATCGCCTCGGGAAGCCCTTCGGGTTCGATGATCGCCCATGCCGCTTTTGTGAACGGGGCGGACAGGTACGTCGGCCCGAAATCATGGTCGATGTTCAACATCACGGAGTCGGCAAAGCTGCCGGTATCGCCGTGGAATGAGATCACAACGACCGGGAGGCCGCCGTTCCATGCATTGAACAGTTGGCCAAGCGATTGCGCCAGTCCAGCCCCGAGGTGTACTACCATCACCGCGGGATCGCCCTGTACCTGCGCGTATCCGCCGGCCATCGCCGCTACCGGGCCTTCGTGGAGCGCAAGGATGCCGTTCACATCAGGATGGGCGTGGAGGGCGTCAAAGAACGTCGCCTCACGCGACCCGGAGTTGTAGAACACGTACTTCACGCCGGATGCAGCGAACTGTTCCATCATCACCTGGGACGGGTTGCCGGTGAACTGACGAGTCGACATGGGTTCGATTCTCCTATTACGTGCGAATTACGTATGCGGCTGACCTGTTGCGTGACAGGTGCGTCCCACTGTGTACGGATATTTATGAAACCGGTTCAGAGTTGGTTACGCCAGGTGAATCGAGCCTTGTCCCGTTCCAGGTGAAAGTCCCGAGACGCAACGGAAGAATCCTGTACGTGTGGAGTGATATTAGACAGGGAATTCTTCTGATCGGTGCACTGGTGACGCCGGTGATGATAGGCGAAAAGTCTGGTCCCGGGGTGGCTGGCAGCGTACCGAGAGTGAAGGGGGGACGTATTGCCATACGTCCCTATGAAGACGTTGCGCGCTCAAATGTCATCCCGAGCGTAGCCGAGGGACCTTCACAGCGAGTGTCTTCCCTCAGACCAAACTCTTTGGGCCTAAACGCTCTCCCGGGTACCAAGCAGCATCACAGTAAGAGGACGGAGACTCGAACCTCCCTCACCATTTGAGGGAACTGGCCTCTACCACCGGCAGAGGCGCTCAACCTTTCGCTGATCCGAGCTCTTCAGCGTTGGCGAGGATCCGGTCGATCGACTCGACGCAGTTCGGGATGATCTCGTCGAGCCACTTCTTCAATGGTGCGCCTGTTTTGTGGGCATCCATCGCCGCTTCGTCGGCGTACGACTCATACAGGTAGAGGGCGTTGTCGCTCTCTGGGTCGTCGTAAAAGTCGAATCTGAGCGTTCCGGGCTCGGATTCGATGGCGACCTGCTGGTCCTAGGTCAGAAACTCGACCACCTCATCCCGTTTGCCGGGCTTGAGGTTTATTCGGAGAAGAAACGTTATCAATGTTGGGCCTTTCTATTGGTGCGGATTCAGCGATCTGGGACGTTACCTATTTTGTTGTCATGGCATCACCATAGCCGGTGGCTCAAACGCACGTACCGGTGGCAACTCTCCCTCGAACTTCTCGATCTGCACTAGCGCCGTGTGGGCGGTCGGACCCTGGGCTAGTTTCGAGGTCCCTTTGTCCAGCGTCAGGACGTTGGGGTTGCCGTGCCGGTCCAGCCCCCCCGGCGTTTCAGGGTCATACCAGGCCCCCGTGGAAAGCACGATGACTCCGGGGCGCACGCCATCGTCGACACGCACCCCCGCCAGGCACTCTCCGCGATCGTTGAAAACCCGCACCACGTCGCCGTCTTTAATTCCACGAAACGTGGCATCGTCCGCGTTGACTGCCACCGGCTCACGGCCCTGAACCTTGCTTGCCATGCTCACCGTCCCCGGATCGTGCTGGCTGTGTAGCCGGGTGGTCGGCTGGTTCGAGATCATGTGGATCGGGAATCTCTTAGCGCGTTCCGCACCGAGCCACTCTGACGGCTCCAGCCATGTCGCATGCCCCGGGCAATCGTCGTAGCCGAAGCTATCGATCGTCTCCGAGAAGATCTCGATCTTGCCCGATGGCGTCTTGAGAGGATGCTTGATCGGGTCGTTCCTGAACTCTGACATGTGGACCCGGTTGTTATCTTCGGTAGGCAGCTCCACCTCGCCGAGGCTCCAGAAGTCGTCGAACTCCGGAATCTCTATCCCTTCCCGTCGGCCCATCTGTTCCCGGAACTCGCCGTACAGGTGGCGGAGCCAATCGTCTTCGCTCCGGCCCTCCGTGAACGATTCACCGACGCCCATTTTTTGAGCGATACCCGTAAATATGTCGTAATCGCTCCGGGCCTCTCCAACAGGAGGAATTGCCTGCTGCATCGGGAAGATGAATGTGTCTTCCGGGGACCGGCCGATGTCGTTCCGTTCAAGCGACGTAGTAGCCGGGAGGACGATATCCGAGTGCTGGGCCATAGCGTTCCACCACGATTCGTTGACGATGATCGTCTCGGGCTTTTGCCAGGCTCGGATCATGCGGTTGAGATCCTGGTGGTGGTGGAATGGGTTGCCACCGCACCAGTAGATAAGACGTGCGTCCGGGTAGGTGTGGCGTTTGCCGTCGTACTCAAACTCCTCGCCCGGTCGCTCCAACATCTCGGTGATTCGGGAGACCGGAATGAAATCACGGATGGGGTTGGTGCCCTGCGGAAATGTCAGGCCGGAGACGCGTCTTGCGGGCCGCCCGGTGCGCCCGAAAGCGCCGTATCCGTAGCCCACGCCGCCGCCGGGTAGGCCGATCTGACCCAGCATCGAGGCTAGCGTTGCCGCCATCCAGTAGGGCTGCTCTCCGTGATCTCCTCGCTGCAACGAGTAAGCGACGGTGATGAGGGTGCGGTTGCCTGCCATTCGACGTGCGAGGTCTCGTATATCGTCCGCCGGGATGCCGGTGATCGCGGCGGCCCAATCGGCGTCCTTTGGCTGACCGTCTGAACTCCCGAGCAGATATGGCTCGAACCGCTCGTAGCCCTCGCAATGAGTCGCGAGGAAGCTTCTGTCGGTTAGCTCCTCCACGGCCAGTGTGTGGGCCAATCCCAGCATCAACGCCGTGTCCGAATTCGGCCTCGGAGCCAGCCATTTAGCATCAAGACCCTGGGCCGCGTCGCCCCTCAAAGGGCTAATGTTGACGAAATCCACTCCGTTGGCTTTGCATTTGAGCAGCCAGTCCTGTGTGGTGTGTTTGCCCGCGCCCCCAGCGCTGATCTGCGTGTTCTTGGGAGGCATGCCGCCGAACATCACAATCAGACGGGTGTGCTCCGCAATAACCGGCCACACGGTCTGCTGCTGCGTGAAGGGCATGTGGCCGATGCCGAAGACGTGCGGGACGATCACCTCGCTGGCGGCAGAACTGTAGGTGTTGACGGAGCCTGTGTAGCCGCCGATCGTGTTCAGGAAGCGGTGGATCTGACTCAGTGCGTGGTGGAATCGGCCCGCCGAAGCCCAGCCGTATGAGCCCCCGTAGATGGCCTTGTTGCCGTGAGTATCTTTGACCCGCTGTAGCTCGGTTGCGACCAGCTCAAAAGCCCGGTTCCAGCTAACCGGAACGAACGGCTCGGTACCCCGGCCTCCGCCGTTGATACGAGGTCCGTGCTCCAGCCACCCGCTGCGGACCATCGGCTGCGTAATCCGGGATTCGTGGTGTACCGCGGAGGGGATCGACTGGCCGATCTCCGAAGGGTCAGGGTCAGCCGTCCACGGATGCGCAGCCACAATGCGCTCGTCCTCCACCTCGATGTCATAGACACCCCAGTGCGTCAGAGTGCGTGTGCGGTGCTTGAGAGGTCCGGTCAATGTTGTCTCCCGGCTGGTGGATTTAAGAACCGACTCATTATGCCCGGGTGGATTAGATCACGAGGGGGCGAAGCCCAGCGTAGGTCGGTGCTGGATGAGGCCCGGAGAATTACCCGCTAGCCAGTATTCGCTCTACGAGCGGCTGCATTCCCATTTCACGTGCCCCCGCAAGCGCCTCATCTTGAATTGTCGTCGCCTTTTCACGGTCGCCCTCGTTGTCGCGATCCAACAACATCTCTGCGTAGTCGGCTTGCGTCCAGGCCAGTTGGGGGTGGAACACGCCTTTACGGCAAAGTTCCATCGATGCTTCGAAATGTTGAGCTGCATCGTCGTATCTGCCGAGCGCGGCAGCGAGCAGCCCAAGGTCACGGTCATAAGGGACAAATAGTGAAATACTGGCTGTACCGGCGTAGGGCGAGAGTTCTTCGTATACGCGCCCAATTTCTTCTAGGTAACCATCTGACAGGGCGATAATTCCGCTAGCGACGGCGCGCTGCAGGGCTTCACTCTTGAGAATTATCCGATCAGTGTCATCAGATTCGAGAGCGGCTCTCGCCTGGTCCAGCAATTCGGTACTCGACGCATAACTTGCCGCAGTGGCGAACCACTCCGCGCGAAAGGCTCGGAACCGCCATGAGTTGGAATTAATGTCGCCCCATGGATTCACCGAGTCTGTAATTTCTTCTGCGGACTGTCTGGTCTCGACCCGGATCATCCATACTACGGTTACCGAACAGGAAGATTGGATCTTTGATTCTCACCGAAGTTTCGACCGCGACTCCAAGGATCTCGTCAGCCTTAACGTGTTCCCCGATTGCGAGATATGCACGCGCCAACCAATTGCCAAACCGCGCCCTGCAATAATCGTCGTCGGCAGCTTCCGTCGCCTCCAATATCGCGTTGCCTAACTCTGTATCGGAAACCGAAGAGACAACGGACGCGCCGGCTCCTGATCCAACCGCAATTCCAGTATCTCCAGACGCGTTGTCGGACGACCCGAATCGCGGGATTCACATGCGTTCCAGCGATAATCTGAGGGTCGCCCCGGACCACGTAGAGGCGGCGAGGAGGGCGGACCTGATCGTGATCTCCAATGTGGAAAGGCCCGGGAACCCGTTCTGGACGACCGTCTCAGGGAAGCGTCCCGGCGTGACGGTTGAAGGCAGGATGCCACAGGTTCCGCTTGATCAACTGAGATGGGGCTCTTAAGCTCAGATTATTACGCCCTGGACGATGACGATAGTTCAATCCCTCAAAGGTGAAATATCGGAAAGCGAATCGATCCTGGTGAACTGGTGGGAAGGCGATATATCCCCCGACAAGTTTGTCCTTGAAGGCGAGATGTTATTTATACCCGACGAGCAGTTAATCCTGTATCTGAAGGACTGCGGGCCCGAACATCTTGAGAAGTACGGGTCCCCTTACCGATTCATCAAGCGGCTTGTAACGACGCCCCAGGGATTCGCATATCTTGTGTACGAGGGCGAAGAGACTCCGTTACGTGATCTGCAGGTCGTCATAGACAAAGAGAGGGACCCACCGGTTACCGAAACCTCATGTCTGTGACTTGTAGGGCGCGCGGGCGTATCGCCATACGCCCCTACTGACCCGGCGGTGTTACCCGCCGACCGCACTTGCGACCATGTCGCCGAACTGGACGGTGCCGATGCACTTGTCGCCCTCGCTGGCGATGTCCTGAGTACGGAAACCTTCTGACATCACTGCGTCCACGGCTTTTTCTATGGCATCAGCTTCCTCGTGGAGGCCGAAGGACCAACGCAGCATGATTGCGCTGCTCAGCAACGATGCCACAGGGTTGGCGACGCCGTGTCCGGAGATGTCCGGGGCACTGCCGTGGATGGGCTCGTAGAGCGCCGGCTTTCCGCCGCGTCGTCGTCGCACGCCCTTTTTCGGGGGCGGGCTGGTCAGGCTGGCTGACGGCAGCATGCCCATCGAGCCGGAGAGTACAGACGCCTCATCAGACAGGATGTCGCCGAAGGTGTTCTCCGTGACAATCACATCAAATTGAACGGGGTTCGTGATCAACTGCATGGCGGCGTTGTCCACCAGCAAATGATCCAGTTCCACGTCACGGTACTCGTGGTGAAGTTCTATCGTGATCTCGCGCCAGAGGCGGCCAGACTCAAGAACGTTCGCCTTGTCCACAGATGTGAGCTTGCCGCGGCGATTACGCGCCATCTCAAACCCGACCCGGACCACCCGTTCGATCTCTTTCTCCGTATATGAGAGCGTGTCCACGGCTCGTCGTCCGCGTGCGTTCTCCCAGCGTTTCTTCGGCCGGCCAAAGTACAGGCCCCCGGTCAGCTCCCGGAGGATGACCATGTCCACACCTTCGAGTCGTTCTGGCCGGAGGGGAGAGGAGTGCATAAGTTCCGGGTAGACCTTGATCGGCCGGACGTTTGCGAACAACCCGAGTTCCTTGCGGATACGCAGGATGCCGTCTTCCGGCCGGGTCTTCGCCCGCGGGTCGTCCCACTTCGGGCCGCCGACGGCGCCGAACAGGATGGCATCGGAACCCAGGATGGTGTCCATCGTCTCGTCGGGTAGGGGCGTTCCGTACTTGTCTATCGCACAGCCCCCCATGTCACCCATTTTCCAGGTGAAATCATGTCCGTAACGTCGTCCGACGGCGTCGAGTACTTTTACGGATTCGGCCGTGACTTCCGGTCCAATTCCGTCCCCGCCGATGACAGCGATCTTAAGATCCAAAATTCTTTTCTCCGTACAGGGCTAACAACCGCACAGCTACCAGCGTGCCGGGTGTGCCTCTTCAAAATCGGTAATTGCGTCGTTGTTCTGTAGTGAGCGCTCGATCTCATCGAGCCCCTCCACCAGTGATTCTTGCCGGAAGGGCTCCATCTCGAACGATTCCGAGAAGCCTTCCTCGTCATATACCCGCTGCTCCACGACATCCACCGTCAGACTGTAGCCGGGATTCCGGAGGGCGCGGGCCATGATCGTGTCCACGCCGGCCTGCGAGAGGATGACGGGCGCCATGCCGTTCTGGAAGCAGTTATTGCGGAAGATGTCGCCAAAACTGGGGGCGATTACCGCCATGAAACCGTACTCCTTCAAGGCCCACGGCGCGTGTTCGCGCGATGAGCCTGAACCGAAGTTAGGCCCGGCGACGAGGATGGGAGCGTTCTGGTATTCCGCCCTGTTCAGGATGAAGTCCGGGTTGGGGACGCCGTCTTCCAGGTAACGCCAGTTGAAGAACGCGAACTCGCCGAAGCCGGTCCGCTCTATTCGCTTCAAGAATTGTTTGGGGATCACCTGATCGGTATCGACGTTCGCTCGGTCGAGCGGCGCGACGATCCCAGTTACTTTCTTCAAAGGGTCCAATGTTCTGTCCTGTTGATGAGTTGACTATGTTCAATCGGAATCACGCCACGGGCGTTAATGTTCTCCGCCTGGTTGAGGTCTGTCTTATGAAGTCTTTGTCGCCCGGGATCGCCGGGAGAGCATTAGTTGCTGTCGAAATTCCTGTGCACGCTGAAGTCGGAATATAACAATAACGGTCAAAACCAGTGGTAGAACCATGAATAGGTCAGACCACACCAGTAGCCGTCCCGCCGCCGCCCAGTCCTCGATGTTCTCGCGCCCTACAAAAAGAGAGATCCCTCTCGGGCCGAATAGGACCGCAAATACGACGAGCGTCCACCATGAACTGATGAACATCCCGTCCTGCGATTTAGCATTCTGCCACGCTCTGGGATTTTCGGTATCGGTCGATCCTGATGCGGTCGACAATTCTCGCACGATACGGGTGGGTTTGTAGAGGTTCATGAACGGAATGAAGAACCATCCAACGGACCATCCCGGCGTGAAATTCTGGCCTGCGATGCGCAGGTGTCGCAGGTTGGAGCTTGCATGGTGGATGAACATGGTAAAGGTCACGATTAGAACGATCCCCGTAATAGTGACGAACGCCCAGATCACGGAATGGTCTGATTTGTAATCGTTGACCGTCCGGGCGACATCCAGGACATCACCACACGCTCCGGTTCCGGAGAACAGGTCCTCGATAGAAACACATTCGATTCCTACTTCGTTGGCGAACTCAAGTAACTCTTCCGGATTTGCGTTATTTGATGGGAGATCTGTAAGTCCAGCAGCCTTGTAGTCGTTGATCTCGTTCAGCATCTTGCTGTCGACCCACGCCAGGGCAAGCGCCAGCACCACCATCACGGAGACGATCCCCGTGATTACGATGAATATCGTCCGGCCGGAGTTGTAGCCGGGCTGGTCGGGACTGGTAGACATGTATTGCCCTGGTGAACGCCCGTCCCAGAGTGGAATCTGGAGCGGGAACTGAGGCGGTTCAGCCCCTAAATTTTTGCGGTCTCCCAGTCACGTACGTCTACGAAGTGCCCTTCGATTGCCGCCGCCGCCGCCATCGCCGGGCTGACGAGGTGCGTGCGTCCGCCGCAACCCTGCCGTCCCTCGAAGTTCCGGTTGGAGGTGGATGCGCAGCGTTCCCCGGGCGAGAGTATGTCCGGGTTCATGCCGAGGCACATGGAGCACCCTGCGGTGCGCCACTCGAACCCGGCTTCTATGAATATCTGGTCCAGCCCTTCTTCTTCAGCCTGCTTCTTCATGGGAGTCGATCCCGGCACGATCATGGCGCGGACGCCCGGCGCAACCTTGTGGCCCTTTGCGATCTCGGCTGCGGCACGCATGTCTTCGATGCGTCCGTTCGTGCAGGAGCCGATGAACACACGGTCAACTTTCAGGTCCGTTATTCGTTGGCCTGCCGTCAGCCCCATGTACTCAAGCGCCCGGGCTGCGTTCTCCCGTTCATCGGCGGACTCGAAATCCTCTGGATCTGGCACGTTACCCGTGATCTCCGCTACCTGCCCAGGGTTCGTGCCCCAGGTCACGCTGGGCTCGATCGCCTCGGCATCGATCTCGACAAGGGCGTCTAACTCGGCGTCCTCGTCCGTAACGAAATGCTTCCACTCCTCGATCGCTTCGTCGAAAGCGTCGCCCTGTGGAACCTTCTTGCGGCCCCTGAGGTACTCAAACGTCTTCTCGTCCGGGGCGATCATCCCGGCGCGTGCTCCGCCCTCGATCGTCATATTGCAGACCGTCATCCGTCCTTCCATCGAGAGATCTCGGATGGCCTGGCCGGTGAACTCGATGACATGGCCCACACCGCCGGCAACGCCGATCTGGCCGATGATGGAGAGGATCAGGTCCTTGGCGGTGACACCAGGTTGAAGGTCGCCGTTCACGCGGATCTCCATCGTCTTAGGCCGTGCCTGCATCAGGCACTGGGTCGCAAGGACGTGCTCGACTTCCGACGTGCCGATGCCAAACGCCAGC
>Ga0114993_10003731_pt1 | contig 15606 bp, 16 predicted proteins | sample ArcticOcean_MG_C_FD_87042 | JGI IMG/M metagenome (GOLD analysis project Ga0114993, IMG submission 87042) | Marine microbial communities from western Arctic Ocean - ArcticOcean_MG_CB2_150 | ecosystem: Environmental > Aquatic > Marine > Oceanic | place: Arctic Ocean: Canada Basin | collected...
CCTTAGCAGGGGGGGGGCAGATAGCAATGACTCGTTGGGCCGAGAAAAGTAGTTGCTAGCCAGATAAGGCTATTGCTAGTGGGCCGCACGCCTAGTGCTAGTGCGGGGTGGCGGTGGTGGTTCGCATTTCTTCCGGGAGCAGGTAATGGCGGGTGTCGTATTCCATGCTGGTTAGCACGAATTGTTTTCCGATTCCCTTTTGTGAGTTGATCACAACCGGGGCCACCAGATTGGCGGTCATTTCCGTATAATTTTCAGGAATCGTAACAATGCATCGGGTAAGGAACGGTGCATCCACTTCCAATCCCACCTTTTTTTTGTCCTCTTCCATCAATGTCAGTTTGTAGTCCGGCACATACAGGTGGGGGTCGGTGATCACAAACGCCAAATGGGGCGACAGGATAGACTGCATCCATTCCATAGGGCTTTCCACATTCGGGTTGAAAGGAAGAAGGGTAAACCGGGTTTCCTTTTCAAATCCATACAAACCATCGGGAAATTCGAGGATCTGTTTTTCTTCAATATCGAGAGTGCCGAAGCGGGTTGTTTCGAGCTTCATTTTTTGATTTTGTCCTTAATCAATTGGGACACCTTGGTCGGGTCAAATTGATGGGATGTGGCGGCGGTTTGGTTTTCTTCTTTGATCCTTAGAAAAACCTCTTCGCGATAAATTTTAGTTTCACGGGGGGCTTCAATTCCTAAGCGAATGTTCTTGCCCTTTACATCTATAACGGTTATTTTGACATCTTCATTAATTTTGATGCTTTCGCCAATTTTTCGGGTAAGAACAAGCATGGGGCGGAATCCGTTCCAGATTTGCTTATTTATAAGGAATACCTACAAAAAACTGCTATTAGCCGCATTATAACAAAAAAGTTCCGCAAAAATAGTAATTTATAGCCTCAATCTCAATTGACAGGGTTATGGATATTATGTTAATTTCCGCCTTTTTGGTTGATACAAAATCGTGTTGGGACGGTAGCTCAGTCGGTAGAGCAGAGGACTGAAAATCCTCGTGTCGGCGGTTCGATTCCGTCCCGTCCCACCACTTTAAAGCCTATAAATAAGGACTTTTGCGGGCATCCCCCGAAAAGTCCTTTTTTTTATCTCTGAAAATTTGTCCACGCCTGTTAGTTTACTTGACTTTACCCCCTCATCTGGACAAAATCTGGTCAAGGAGTCCCCTAAATGAACAGAAAATTAAAAAGTAAAGAACCTATTTTCAAGCTCAAGGTGTGAGATATGGTTGATAAAGATGCTCCTAAACCAGGGAAATTGAAATATTCCCAACAAGACCTTAGGAAAGCTGACTTAAAAGGCAAAGATTTTTATATGGCTGATCTGAGGGGAGTGGACCTTAGTGGGGCCAACCTGAGTGAATCAAATCTTATCGAAGCCGATCTGAGGGAGGCAAACCTCCAGGGAGCGGACCTTACAGGAGCCAACCTTGATGGAGCATTTTTGCGGGATGCAAATTTACGTGGCCCCAACCTGAGCTCTGTCACTAATATCTCCTGTGTAGGCATTGAATCTGCTTATATCGATAAGGAAACGCAATTCCCAAAATCAATTAGAATAAAGTGGCGGTCAGATCGAGATTACGTCTGCATGGAAATACATAAAAGAGAAAAAAAGGCCGAAGAAAAGATGGTAGGAGAACAAAAGATAAGGGAAGGCTTTTTGGCAACCGAAGGGAAAACAAAGATAGACGCGATGAAGAGGATAGAAGAGAGCTCCAGTCGAAAAAACCCAAACACAAAAAAGGTAAGAAAAAAACAAAAACTAATCGAAAAGAAATCCCTTGACCAGAATGATTTGTTCAAGGAAATTCGCGATGTTCTGGAAACCCACTCCTCCTGAACTCCCTCTTAAAAAACACCCGTTTTAACCAGAACTTTGCTACAACTTTCCCCGAGGATTGGAATCTAATAACAAACAGGCTCACTGGCCCGGCCAACGGTCGGTGGCAACTAACAATAGCTTAATTTGACAAGCAATAAGTTGTCTCGGTAAACGAGCCATTGCCCAATTGCCCTTGGAACTATAGGCTGATAACTATGGAACTACTTAAAGAAATTGACACCATTATTGAAGAAGTGAAAGACGAGGCGAACAACTTCAAGGCCGCCGAATCTCATGCTGAGGAAATCGAAGCGTTAAAGGAAATGCTGGATGCTTTGATGCGGGGTGCCCACCAGGTGCAGGAAAAAATAGACCAATATAACGACCGCCGGTACCGTTAATAATTTTTGCCGACGAGCCGCCGCCAGCGTGATACCCCATTCGGGGCATGAAGGCAAATGAAGAGCATAACTCGCTGGACCCAAAGGTCGATAGTCGTAAAGCAAGCAACTGCAATTACGCTTTTTACAAGTCCGCCAACTTTTCCTCGCCTATAAGGAGCTTAGAGACAACGTCCGAATAAATAGAGATTCCCTAAAAAAATCTCTTTCGTCAATTCAATTCCAACCTTTTCAAACTCGGCAGGCTCTGGTTTTTAGCGAATTCATCGGCTTTTGTTATATCAATCTCGTTTCGGACCAGAATGAGCATCTCCAGGCTCTTCAGATTTTTCGACTGCAATAAAGCCTTCATTCCCTCGGTGGAAATGCGGTTATTATAAAGGTCCAGGGTTTTCAGGTTGGCAAACCGGGGTGAGTTGGCAATCGCCAGAGCCCCACGGTCGCTGATCTCGTTGGCACTCAAATCCATAAATGTCAGAGCAATGGAATTCTCCGATGCAGCCAGCGCCTCCACTCCTTCATCCCCTATCCGGTTCCGGGTCAGCTTAAGTTCCTTCAGGTTCTTCATATTGGGCGACTCGGCAATCATCTGTGCTCCGTGGGCAGAAATATCATTGCCCCACAAGGAAAGCTTCTCGGTATGTTTGAACGTTTCCGATTCGGCAAGAATCCGCACGCCTTCATCCCCCAACTTGTTTCCCTGCAAAGCCAGAGATTTCACATTTTTTAATTCAGGCATTTCAGCGAGAATCTTTATTCCCTTCACCCCGATCAATGACCGGTTCAAATTGACTTTTGTGCCATCCGGATCCAACCTCTCCTTGATATGAGCCGGAATGTCGGTGGGTGGCCCCCTTCGATGACCATAACTATGGCGCCCATGTTTACCGGCCTTTCCGCCCCCATGTTTTACTGACTCCTGGCTCATCTGCTTCCCCTCATGGGAGGAATGTTCTCCTTCCCCCATTGCTGGCAGAGACCAGATCAACCAACCCAACACCAAAACTCCCTGAACCACTTTTTTATGCATCAGCACGATAGAAATCTCCTTTTTATTTCGAAGCAACACAGCGAAACCCAATATAATTTTTTTTCTGGTCCGGAAACGCTTTACCACGAACCGCCGGGCGAGCCAGATCCTGGTTGGAATACCAGGATCCGCCTTTCATCACTTTAAATTTTTCGCCATAGAAATCGTTATCATATTCGTTACCCGAATAGGGTTGATACCAGTCCTCGGTCCACTCCCAGACATTCCCCGACATATCCATCACCCCATAAGGGCTGGCCCCCTCCGGAAACTTGCCTACCGGACTGGTGTTGCGGTAATTGTCACCCATTCCACGAATATTGGCGTTGAGAGCGTCCGGTTCGTTGCCCCAGGGATAATGCCGGGCATCGGTGCCCCGTGCCGCCTTTTCCCATTCCGCTTCTGTTGGCAGGCGTTTTTTCGCCCAGAGGCAATAATCCTTCGCTTGTCGCCAGGGAACACTCACCACCGGCTGGTTAGGATGATTCAATCGGGGATTTTCAAATTCACGCGGAGGCGGTTTGCCCGTCGCTTCCGTATATAACGCGTAATCACCCACAGTGACCTCATACTTGTCAATATGGAAAGCGGGCAAGGTCACCGTATGTGCCGGAGTCTCATCGCGATACCAGTCTAGGGACTCGGAATGAAACTGCCTCGCCGCCCATTGAATATCTTCCTCGGAACTCCCCATAATAAAGGGGCCTTCGGGAACCAGGACGGTCTCCCCCGCGGATACTTTAAAAACCCCAAAGACACCCGAAAACAAAAAAGCAATCAGGAAAAACCTCACATAGTGAAATTTTTTTTCAAAACCCATTTTCATCTGCAGAGTACCTCCGCTCGTAACCTACAATAGCTTTTTACTGCTAGTTGCCACCACGACCAGTGGATGGAATCATTCCCGTCTTACGGGCGTATTCAAAAATATCCCCCGCTTCGATAATATCAATCACCTCACCCAGCGATTTCAGATCATAAGTTTTATTGCTGGACCGGTTGGTGATCGTATTCACATTCAAATCAATGATCAGGTCATCACCCGTTTTAATCTCTTCAACCAGGCGCGTGGCACATTCAAACGGAATGAAGAACCCACCATCCACCGAATTGCGGTAAAAAATGCGCGCATACGATTCCGCGATGACCGCCCGAACTCCGGCGATTTCCATACAGGCAGGAGCGTGCTCACGGGAGGACCCGCAACCAAAATTTTTTCCGCCAATGATGATGGAATATTTCGACTCACTCTGCCCATTTTCAGTAAAAGGGATGTTTCCCTCTGGCAGACCCGCCTGGTTAACCGGAACTCCTGATAAGGCAAATTGGCCGTAGTGCTTGCGCTCTTCAGGATCACTCAAACTGTACACCAGATGCTCAGCAGGAATGATCTGATCCGTATCAATATCATTCCCCAGGACATAAGCAATGCCTTCAATCACTTTATTCATTTATTTATTTGAAGATTTAATTATTGATAAATTCCGCGGGATTGGTAATGTGCCCAGTCAGGGCAGAAGCCGCCGCCGTGTAAGGCGAAGCCAGATAAACATAAGCCTGTTTGGATCCCATCCGGCCGGGGAAGTTCCGGTTGGTGGTCGAGATCACTACCTGGTTGTCCTTGGCCCGGCCGAAGGTGTCTTTGGGTCCTCCAAGACATGCCGCGCAAGAGGGATCACCCAAGTAGGCCCCGGCATTTTTAAAAATATCCATCAATGTTTCACCACCTATTTTTTCCTTATACAAATCCTGCTCCACTTCACGGGTCGCTGGCACAATGAAGGTGTCAATCTTCACTTTCTTGCCTTTCAGAAGCCGGGCCGCCGCCCTGAAATCGGTGATTTTACCACCCGTACAGGAACCGATATAAGCGCGATCGAGTTTCACATCCAGGCACTCGCTGACCTTGGCCTTGTTATCAGGAGAATGCGGTTTCGCCACAATCGGTTCCATCTCGCTGGCATTGTAGGTTTTCTTAAAAAAATACTGTGCATCGTCATCAGAACGGTAAATTTTATAAGGCGCATCGGTTCTCTGCCGGACATAGTCGAGGGTCACATCATCCGCTTCGATGATACCGTTTTTCCCGCCCGCTTCAATCGCCATGTTGCAGAGGGTCATCCGTTCTTCCATGGAAAGCTTCATGACCGCGTCACCCCGCCATTCCATTGCCCGATAGGTCGCCCCATCCACCCCGATATCGCCAATAACGGTGAGGATCACATCCTTGGCCATTACATGCTCGGGAAAAGTACCGATGAACTCAAAGCACATCGTTTCTGGAACCCTGACCCAGAGCTTTCCGGTACCCAGAATAAATGCTGCATCTGTATTGCCGATTCCGGTGGAAAACATGCCGAAGGCACCGGATGTGCTGGTGTGGGAGTCCGTGCCAAACAAAACGTCACCGGGCCGGTTGAATCCTTCCTGGGCCAGCGCAATGTGGCAGACTCCTTTATAATTATCGGTCCCGACATCAAAATAATGTGGCAGAGATTGCTCCTTCACAAACTGGCGAAGGATATCTATATTCCTGTTGGCATGGGTATCCTTGGTAAAAATAAAATGATCGGGAATGATCACCACCTTGTCCCGGTCCCATACTTTGGCGTTTTCGCCAAACTGCTTTTTAAAAATCGCGAAGGTACCCGGTCCGCAAACATCATGCGTCATCAGCACATCCGCGTTCACCCAGATATTGTCGCCTGGCTGAACCGACTCTTTACCCGCATGCGCGGCTAAAATCTTTTCTGTAATCGTCATCCCCATTAAACAAGTCCCTCACAAAGCGGATAATAAACCCGCAGATGGCTTCAGTTTCTCTTTTTAAGTTCCGAAAAGGTTATGAATAGGTAAGATACCATTGAAAACCACCAAACTATATAAAATTTTTATTTCACCGGTTTTTTCACGTAAAATGAACTTAACAGCCAGCCTTTTAAACAGTGCTAGCCTTTTAAACAGCCCGCTTGCCAAAAAATAAAATGATCGGACTCATCAAAGAAACCATCGACCGGTTGCGTTATAAAATTCCTCTACGCCCCAGGCAGATCCAGATCGAAATCACCAATCGTTGCAATATGGATTGTCCTATGTGCCAGAGGGAGGACCTCGGCATCGAACTGGAACATATGAGTTGGTCCCATTTCACCACCGTGGTGGATAAATTGGGCCAACACGAAGATATCACCCTGACCGGATGGGGGGAACCTTTCATCCACCCCCGCGTTTTCGACATGATCGCCTACTGCAAAGAACGCGGTCATAAAGTAATGGTCACTTCCAACGGCCTGTTCACCAAACCCTCAATGGTAGACGACATCTTAAACTCTGCTGTGGATACGGTCACCTTCTCCATCGACAGCGTTAACGGCAACGAAACCGTTACCGAGGGGCATACCAGCAACAAGGTCTATGAAAATATCGAAGCCGTGGTGAAAGGCAGAAAACCCGGAACCCTGGGGGTTAGACTGCAAGCCACCCTGCACATGGGCTGCGAAAACGATCTCTACGATGTCATCCGTTACGGAGCCCGGATCGGATGTGACATCATCAACGTGGGCCGGCTTGATCGACAGTTCCGGCCTAATTTAGAGCGTCCCGATTCCCAGCAAGAGCGGTTCATCTTCCTGAAAGCCGATGAAATTGCCCGGTCCTGCAGCATCCAGCTCGACTGGTTGCAATATTCGGTGTCCAGCGGATTGACCCGATTCGTTTACCGCCTGTTGAAGAAGAAGTTGCACCGATCAGGACAATACTGCCTGAAAACATTTGACTATGCCTACATCACCCGCGAAGGGGATGTGACCCCTTGCTGCCTCCTGCCCAATGCAAAAATGGGCAATCTCCTGCACGGTAGCCTGGGCAGTATCTGGAAGAATGAAAAGTTTGACCATTTCCGCGAAAACTACCGCGACACCTGCGGCACCTGCGATTTGTGGGTGATCGATCAAGTCCCTTCAGCCGAACCCTCAGTAGCTAAACCCACTAGTCTGCAAAACCCCCTGCTCGTTAAATAGCAAGTTGCCCTATAATGCCATCCTGATCTAGTCGAAGGATGGACCATGACAATAAAGAAAACATATCAAACCGAGCAAGGTGTTCCCGTCAAGGTATGGACCGAAGACCTCGATAAAAAAGCCGAAGAACAACTGCGCAATATTTCATCGCTGCCCATCATTCATCACCATGTTGCTGTCATGCCCGATGCGCATCTTGGCATCGGCTGTACGATCGGCTCTGTCATCCCCACCCTTAAAGCCATCATTCCATCAGCCGTCGGGGTCGATATCGGTTGCGGTATGATGGCGGCTAAAACCAATCTGCATGCCAAAGACCTGCCGGACAATTTATCAAAACTTCGCCATAGTATCGAAAGAACCATTCCGCTGGGGCCGGGCGCGCGCCATCAAAAAGATATGGAGTTGGGGAGAATCCAAAATCCGTTTATATCAAGAGCTGAAATCGATGTATTCCTCAAAGACGATGCCGAAAAACGGTTCCAGGTCAAAGTAAAAAAATGGCGGCAACAACTCGGTTCGCTCGGCGGTGGCAACCACTTCATTGAAATTTGCCTGGACGAAACCGACCGCATCTGGGTCATGCTACACAGCGGTTCACGGGGTATTGGCAACAAGATTGGCATGGCCTTCATCGAACGGGCGAAACAGGATATGCGCATCCATCATATCAACCTGCCCGATAAAAACCTCGCCTACCTGTCGGAAGGAACACAAAACTTCACGGACTATGTTCAAGCGGTAAGCTGGGCACAGGAATATGCCTCGCTGAACCGCAGGTTCATGATGACGCTCATCTTCGGCCAACTGGAACATTATCTCCCTCATATCCAGGTCGAGGAATCAGCCATCAACTGCCATCATAACTATGTCGAGAGGGAGAACCACTACGGGGAAGAGGTATGGGTCACCCGCAAGGGGGCCATCCGGGCAAGGAAAAATGATTGGGGAATCATTCCCGGTTCCATGGGAACCCGGTCCTATATCGTAAAAGGCAGGGGCAATGCCGAGTCCTTTCACTCCTGCTCCCACGGGGCGGGACGACGCATGAGCCGGAAACAGGCCTTTCACAATTTCAATATGCAGGACCTGGAAAATCAAACAAAAGGTGTCGAGATGTCACGGCGCAAAGCTATCATCGATGAGATACCTTCTGCCTACAAAAATATCGATGATGTGATGAGCAACCAGAAAGACCTGGTGGAAGTGGTGCACACCCTGAAACAAATCGTCAATATCAAAGGCGACTGATTTCAAGTTTGGCATCTGAAAAAAATACAAGTATCCCGATTCCACGCAACTTTATTATAGCTCTTTAACTATCAACGGGTTATCATCAAAAGTTAAATTTGATTCTTAGAAACTACCCTAATAGTAATGGCCGATTCCAAATTTAAAAACCAGCAGATCTTTATCGATAGACGCCCCATATGGATCGTGCTTTTTGACCGACTGCGCCGGTATATTGTCCTGGCTCTGTTTTTCGGTATTTTTGCGCTATTGTTGACGCAGGAAGGCCCCAGCGACCTGTCACCGGAAGGCTATAAAGTTCTCTGCCTCTTTTTTCTTTGCGTCAGTCTTTGGTCTACCAATCTCATTCCCCTGTCAATCACCAGCCTGCTGGCTATCGCGGCAGTTCCGCTTCTTGGAATCATGGATGCCTCCCAGGCTTATAGTTATTTTGGTAACAAAGCGGTTTTCTTTATACTGGGGGTCTTCATCCTGTCGGCATCCATGATCGCCTGCGGACTCAGCACCCGCATTTCCTTCTGGGTGATGGAACACTGGAGCGAAACGCCCGGACGGTTGGTCACTGCCACCTATTGCTTTGCGGTAATCAGCTCGTGCTTCATGTCCGAACACGCGGTGGCAGTCATCCTGTTTCCCATCATCCATGAAATCGTACAGTCCTTGAATTTAAAACGGGAAAACTCTGTCTTTGGTAAGTCCTTATATTTTGCTATGGCCTGGGGGTGCATCATCGGAGGGGCCATGACCGTGCTCGGTGGCGGCAGAGTGCCCCTGGGCATAGAGATGCTGGAAAAAGCCACGGCCGGGCAACAAACCCTGGGAATTCTTAAATATACTCAGTTGAGTTTTCCGCTGGTGCTACTCTTGTTTGCGGGGGGGTGGCTGGCCTTGAAAATTATGTTTCCTCCAGATATCCATGACATCGAACCAGCTCGAAAAGCGTTGAAACAAAAATCGCTGGTCATGGGACGAGTAACCTTTCAGGAGAAGGGTATTGCCCTGGTGATGGGAGGCACGCTTTTTTGCTGGTTCGGGTATGGCGATCAGTTGGGCATCGCCAACATCGCCATCATTGCCATCGTTCTATTGTTCGTGCTGAACCTCATAACCTGGAAAATGGTGGAAGCTCACATCAACTGGGCCATTGTTCTAATGTACGGAGGCGCCATCTGCCTGGGCGAGGTCATGGCGGAATCGGGCGCGGCGTTATGGCTGGCTGAAAAACTGTTTTCGGGGCTGGTCGAATCGGGACTTGTTTTTCTACTGGTCATGGCGGTGTTGTCCACCCTGTTCACCACTTTTATGAGCAACTCAGCAGTCATCGCCATCCTTCTGCCTACTGCCATCAGTATGGGACCGGCTTATGGTATCGATCCGGTAGTGGCCACCATGACAGTGCTATTACCCAGCAATTTTGCTTTTATTTTACCCATCGCCACCCCGGCCGCGGCGTTGGCTTATTCCTCAAGGTTCTTGACCTTGAAGGATATGATCTGGTCAGGAAGTGTCCTCAGCCTGTTGGGTCTGATTTGCTATGTTTTCCTCCTTCTGGTCTACTGGCCGCTGATTGGTTTTCAATAAAAACGCCGATGAGTTCCGTCAAACAACTTCAGCCCCTTGCACTAAAAAAGAAACTGGATAACGGAGAAGATATTTTTCTGCTCGATGTTCGGGAACCCTGGGAGTTTTCACTGGCTTCCATTGAGGGTTCAGAAAACTTTCCACTGGCAGAGGTCATTGACCGACAACAGGAGTTTATTTTTGAAGAAGAGATCGTGGTGATCTGCCACTATGGAGAACGTTCGCAAAGGGCCGCCATGGAATTGACCGAATGCGGATTCAAAACCGTTCACAATCTGATCGGCGGCATCGATGCCTGGTCGCAGGTGGTAGACGCAAACGTGCCCCGTTACCGCCCCCAAGGCTAGCCCAACTTTTCTAGTAGCACTTGCCGCATAATGTCAATGGGTGCGGACTCACCGGTCCAGAGTTCAAACTGGCGGGCCGCCTGATTGACAAACAGTTCACTGCCGAGAACCACTTTGCACCCGGCAGATTTGGCTTCACGCAAAAGTCTCGTCTCTAACGGATTGTAAACCGAGTCGAACACCACCATACCTTCTTTGAGATCTTTTGCCGGAAACGGGGTTTCATTGACATTTGGGCTCATGCCCGCCGGTGAGCAATTGATCAACACATCTATGTCACGGGTTCCTGCATCACGCGCATGTATCAGTTCGCAGTCCAGTTCCCTTGCCAGGCCTTCCCCTCTTTCCTTGTTGTGTTTATACGTGACCGTCAACCGACCGCCTTTTTCTTTCACGCCAAAGCCGATGGCCTTCGCGGTTCCTCCGGAACCAAGGATCAGGACATTTTTATCCTTTAGCGGTGTACAGGCTTCGAGGGCTGAAATGGCGCCGGAGCAGTCGGTGTTATAGCCTACCCAGTCAGACCCTTCTTTCACCACCGTATTGACCGCGCCGATTTTTCCGGCCGTTTCATCGATGCGGTCCAACAGGGGCATGATCTGTTCCTTAGCGGGCATGGTGACACTCAGTCCACTAAAAAAATCCTTAAAGCGGGTGAAAAATTTTTCCACATTATCGACAAGAAAAGAAACGTAGATGTCCGAAGTTCCTTTTTCCTGGAAAGCCCGGTTGTGAACCAGATACCCCTGGCTTTTCGATACCGGATTGCCAATGACTCCATAGATCTTAAAATCAGGACGGGCTGTGTTGATCCGATAAATATCTTTGAGGGTTTTTGCAGGAATCTGACCGGGGGCGCTCTCCTGCCCGGTCTCAAGACTGCCAAAGGTCAGAAATCCGCCAAACAGGGGGGAAAGGATGCGACTGATTTCTCCCAGGTCTCCCATGCAAAGACCAATCAACTTTTGCTTCTCTTGTCTGGCCCGTTGCAACAGTTCAAACATTTTCAGGTTGTCTGCAAGGTCCCTGGCGTAGGTAACGATTTTGATGATATCTCCCGGCATTTCGCACATGGCTTCATACAGCGGATTGAAATCTTCGGGAGTGTGCGAAAAGTCGTGATAAGAAAGAATGATTCTTGCGGAGTCCCCTTCTTCCAGGAAGGGTTGCAAATATTCCCGGGGCGTGGAAACTTCAATATCCACATAATCGGCTCCAGCTTTCAGGGCATCTCGAAGCGGTTGCAGGCGGTCTTCATCGGAACCTTTAAATTGTCCACCATCAAGTTTGGAGCGGTTAGTAACGATGACCGGCAGGTTTGCCGAATCGAGCAAAATATTCAGGTCGGGAGCATCTATCAAGTCCAGACGCAGTTCCAAAATGTCGGCAACCGCCGAAGCGGACGCGATCTGTTCCTGAGCTTTGGACACGGAGGGCCCAATAATGGGGACACAAATCATAGGGGAATCCTGCAAAATATATTCTCAAACCAAAGGCAGGATAGTAGCAGAATTAAGGCGTTTAAAAAAACAAAACCGCCCATCCCACAAAGTTTCATTTAGAAAAACTTTTATACTGCGGCTTGCTCGGGTGCCTTTCCCAAATTTTCCCCCGCCCCAACCTCCTCGGTTTGCACGAACTGGGTTTGCACGAACGAGGCTTCCACATTCTTAGTCTCTACTTTTGGAGACTGCCCCTGGGTGTGTGAAGCCAACGCCGCTCTGGCCGCGTTCGAAATGCTGACCCGGTCGCGTTGGCCTTGAACCCGTTTGACCGGATTCTTGCTGTTCAACTCCGCTATGCGGGCTTGCCCCTGATAGGTTTTAAAAATCCTACTGGTAGAAACAATTGCAATATCCATAATCTTTTCCTTTCAGTTAAACGTTGTTTGAAATTTTTGGTTTGATTCTTGGAGGTGTTCCATAACCTTTTAAAAGCACCTGCCCATTTTTCACGTCTTTGATCTTTTCCAGCACTTCGTTTCTCTCGATGTTGAGTTTTTCCTGACAAACGGTTTCCTGTTCGATAATTTTTTCCAAATCGGCTTCAATGCGACGCCCCAACTCTTCGAATTCACCAACCAGCGATTCCCGGGTGGCTTCATCCAGATCACAGGCCAGGTCGGCAATCTTTTGGTCTGTATCATTGAGTCCGGCGATCAACCCTTCCTTGTCCTCGATAATCACTGCCAATCGGGATTCATCCTGATTGTTCACAGCTTCCATTTGCTCTCCCATTTTCTGGAGAAGCCGGGCGCAGGTTTCCTTCTTATGTTTGAGAAGCCTGACAATTTCTGTTTTTTGTTTTTCCATAATTTAATCTCATGCCACCGCGATAAGGGTTTGTATTGTTTTTTCTAAATTGATGTTTTCGGTAAACTTGCGAAAATTTTCTACCCGTATTCTTGTCGAACGCGCCTGCACAACAATTTCGTTTTCCTCAAGGGCCAGCTCACCCAGCTCATCCCGCAAAATGATGCTCAGTCTTTCCGCCAGGTTGGGCAGAATTCCAGTTTCAGGATTGGTGAACAGGTCAAAAATTTCCGTCGTGTTGGAGTCGAGACCTCGCCGGAATTCTCTTTCGTCCAGCACAAAGGTGTTGTCCGCCAAGGTGCGGACGCCTATGGAACCCAGCCTCCGCAAAAGGTTTTCATTTTTGCCTTGAAAAGCCCGGGTTATTCCGGATTTGACAGCCTGGACGGCAGAGGTGATCGCAACTTCCTGCTGGTTGTTTTTCTCCGGATTGACCACCCTGATGCCTGTCGCGAAGGGGTTTCCCGGCCGACCCCGTAGCGTATCTATATCTCCATTACGTTTAGCAAGCCCCCGCGCCCTTTCCTGTGGTTTGAGGGTGAGGTCGTTACGGATGTCCTGAATGTCCCCGTCTCGCTTAAATGTCCGGGAGGCACTCAGAAGGTTATTGATTTTGGAAATGGAGGCATTGAATTGATCAAACAGGGTTTTGATCTGGGTAATAAATGTTGCGGCGTCAATGAAGATATTTATTTCGGCAGCCTTTTCCGATGCGCTCTTAATGAGCAGGTCAGTATCTTCGATCACCCCCGAAAAGACGTTGCTATCACTGAACACCGGTTTCCCGTCGATTTCGATTTTTGCGGTTTGAGGTTGCTGAATCAGGTTGACCTCAAGGTCCTGGTCTTCAGAATCGAACTGGAATTCCTTCTGGACCGGGAACCCTTTAAAGTTCAGTTCAAAGAATCCGAGGTTCAAAAGCACATCGTCACTATCCAGCAAGTCAATTTTGTCGCGCCCGCCTGCCAACCCAACCAGGACCAACCGGTTATCCTTAATCAGCGCAAGGACCTTGGTCTCCGCAACGCCCCCATCCAACTGGTCGTTATCGTTGATATCTTCATCCGGGTCGAGCTCACCATCGCCATCAAGGTCTTCAGTGATAAATATGGCCGGAACAAACTCGGAATTCGCGGTTTGAATGATATCCAGCGTCCCGTTATTGTTCACATCTTCCGTTTTATCGAGAATCCCGTTACGGTTATGGTCTTCGCCAAAATTGATTTTGTTTTTCAGGTCAATCAGCGTATCTGATGATTCGACGGTAATTTTCACACCATTGATGAAAAAACTACCTGTCAGGCCCAGAGTGCCCAAGGGAGTGGATTGCTCATCGGAGGCCAAAGTAGCCGCTTTTGACAAACGTACCGGAGTAATGCGAAAGGAATCCCGGGGAGCATTCTTGCCCACAAACGCCTGCACCAGTTTGGATCGGGTTGAGGAAGCGTTTTTGGGGTTCAGCGCATCAGCACCAAACAGATCGGCAACCGTTTGCCCGAGGCTCTTCAGGGAAGTGGAAAGGTCGTCCAATTGGCGAAGCTTGAGCAGAGAGAACCGCTCTTTTTTCCCCAGATCGTCCACAATGGAGATTTTTCTGGCCTCGAACCGCCGGGAAAGCAGAGCAATGGCATCGACCGCACGGAAAGCGGACAAAGGCCCTGTGGCCTCCAGATTGGGCACCTTTCTGGTGTTGATTAATACCGAGTTAAACAGGATGTCGCGTTTGGTTGCCTGAGGAGTGCCGGCTTGGTTTAAGGTATCGCGGGCAATACGGACATCCAGGTCTTTACTGGTTGACCGGGTCGAATTGAGGGGGAAAAACGTGGAACTGACGTTGTTGAGAATCTGCACGATTCTTTCCGGTCTGGCGAAGAAACCCTGTTTCGCCATTAAAGTGTTTAGTCGAAAATGTCGATAAACACATCAAGAACAGAATCGTACCGTTTAAACCGGAAAAAAATAAAACGCCCGCCTCGCCGGTGCCGCGTGCATGTACTTCGTACAGACCTTCGCCGTCAGGCAAAAGCCAGCTCGAAGTAACAAGGCCCTAAGAGGGCTTCAAGTTGAAAACCGAACCTTCGAAAAATATTGGACCAGGCCGCAAAACCGTGCCAATAATTTTCGAGATCCTATTCAAGTACGATGGGGTTATCCCGGTTACAGCTTGTCTCCTCTTGATGAGTTCCTTTTAAGGCCCAAACAGCATGTCGCTGGCGGGGCGGTTCGTTTAAATTAAATTACTGACATTCTGTCCGCGCTCGGTTTCCACAGCCGACGCATCATCATCCCTTAACTCAGAAGGCCGGGGGCCGCGTAACGGATTATTATCCACAGCTTCCTGTAACGGTTCTTCAGGGTCTTCGACCGGGTCAATATTTTGCGCAGGTGTCTCCAACGCGGGTTCATTTTTGATCCGAGATTCTTCCTCCGCCACCCTTTCTTCCTGAATACGCTGCTGAATCCTGGCATCATTAGGCGGGGTTTGGTCCAACTCTTCTGCAGACCTTTCCGAAGCAGACGGGGGATCGGAATTCAAACTTTCATCGAGACGTTCCTGTGCCGATCCTCCATCTTCTGCCACGTCACGGATGCTGGGCTGGCCCTGCAGTGGCGTTGCCGGGTTTTCCTGCTCCACCGATGTCGCTTCATCATTGGCGCGTCTTGTCCCTTCCGCAACGCTGTCAACCCGGGTATTACCCTGAACCTCTTCAATCCGGTCTGGGTCTGCTACGTCATTGCCCTCTTCAAACCGTTCGGTTAAACGTTCTTCAGGGCTTGAAACTCCTCCTCGCGGATCAACCCCTGACTGTTGCTCAGTCGTTA
>Ga0114993_10003732_pt1 | contig 15605 bp, 16 predicted proteins | sample ArcticOcean_MG_C_FD_87042 | JGI IMG/M metagenome (GOLD analysis project Ga0114993, IMG submission 87042) | Marine microbial communities from western Arctic Ocean - ArcticOcean_MG_CB2_150 | ecosystem: Environmental > Aquatic > Marine > Oceanic | place: Arctic Ocean: Canada Basin | collected...
CAATTGAACCTAAATTCGGTAAGTATTGTCTTACAAATCTAAGACTTGGTTCACATAAGCGATAAAGAACATCCATTATTCTGTAAACCAGTCGATTTGAAGTATTAACTATATTAAAATTTATTAACCATGTGGCTATAATATAAATCAACAAAACTAACTGATATAGATGAATAATTTGAATTATAAGAAGCAATAATGAATTCATTGTTTTTCCATATAAATATTATGTTTTAATTCGCAAGTGAGGATTGTATTTCCACTCAAGAAATTTAATAAATTGAACAATCAAAAAATTTAAAAAAAGATAAATTGAGCCTGCAGCTAGAAATGCCTCTACAGGTGCATAGTTTTTATACATAATGTTTCTAGCCAATCCCGTCATTTCCATAATAGTAATTAAACTTATTAAGGATGTGGATTTAACCATTAATATCATTTCATTACCATAACCAGGCAGGGCTTGTCTAAAGGCGCAAGGTAGAATAATTTTAAAATACATTATGAATCTACTCATTCCTAAAGATTTGCAGCTTTCAATTTGACCTTTTGTTACTGATTGAATTCCCCCTCTAAATATTTCTGCTGTATAGGCAACAGTATTAATTACTAAAGCAAGGACGCCACAAAAAAAAGGATCTTTTAAAACAATCCAAAGAAAGCTTTCTCTAACAAAAAGAATGGTTCCAAGCCCATAATATATTAAATATATCTGTACAAGAAGAGGTGTTCCTCGAATTATAAAAACATAATAATAGACGCTTTGTGATAATATTTTGAAAGAGGAGGCTCTCGCAAGGGCAAAGGGAATAGCTATGATAAAGCCTAAGCTTAAAGAAATGACTACTAACTTTAAAGTTTCATCAAGACCTGAAAGTATTATAAAAAAATTATTATATATTAATTCAAAGTTCATTATGCGACAATATCATTCCTGTTTGAATAATCTTCTAGTTTGTTAAATATTTTCGAAGAAAAAGTAGTTAATATTAAATACAGTAATGCAGCACTTAAACAAAAAGTTAGTGGAGAGTGCGAAACATTTGAAGCTATTCTTGATTGTCGCATAATTTCAACTAACCCCGTAACTGATATTAAGGCTGTATCTTTCAATGTAATTTGCCAGACATTTCCTAAGCCTGGTAACGCATGTTTTAAAATTTGTGGTGCTAAAACTTTAATAAAAGTATGAAATTTTGATAATCCTAAAGAGTGGGCAGCTTCAGCTTGTCCTTTATTTAAAATACTATATGCACCTCTGAAAACTTCTGTTGAGTAAGCGGCCGATATAAGACCAACACTTATTGTTCCCATAGTAAAAGCATTAAGTTCGATGTAGCCATTATAACCAAATATTTTTGCTACATACATAATGCTTGCACTACCGCCGAAAAAAATTAAATAGATTACAAGTAGTTCAGGGATGCCTCTAATCACAGTTGTATAAAAATTTGCAAATATTTTTAATATGAAATTTCCAGATATTTTTGCCCATGTTGTAAAAATAGCAACAAAAATTCCCAGACCCATAGCACTTAAGCTAACAAGAATTGTCATAATGGATGAAATTAATAATTCATCCCCCCAACCTGTGTCCCCAAAAATTAATAAATCAAATCTAAGCATAAAAAAAAGAAGCGGCAAAAGCCGCCTCTTATCTTAATCATTTTTTTAATAAATTACATAGAGATATCACGACCGAACCACTGTTTTGTAATTTCTGATAAAGAGCCATCAGCAAGCATTTCAGCAATTGCCGCATTCCACATTTCTAGAATCTCAGTATCTTCTTTTTTAACTGCTCCACCAACTCCATCACCGAATACTCCTCCGGAAAAAGTTGGACCAGTAAATGCTACATTAGCTCCAACATCTGTTGACATGTAATCAATAGTTGAACCAACATCTGCAAGGATTGCATCACATCTTCCTGCAAGTAAATCCAAATTAGTATCATCTACGCTTTGATATAATTTAACCTCTACTACGCCTGCCATATGCTTTTCTAGATAGTTTTGATGAATAGTGGCAGATTGTACACAAACAGTTTTACCTTTCATAGCAGCATTTAGCTGACCTATTGCCGCTTGTTCTTTCCCCCCAGCGTCATTTAAATTAACTTTATCCATTCCTGCAATAGTCATATCTTCTAATCCACTGCCTTTTAAAACTGCAAAGCGAGCACCATCAGTCATATACCCATTTGTAAAGTTAACTTTTTCTTTTCTTTCTTCAGTAATAGACATTCCTGCTATTATAATATCGTATTTACCGTTTAATAGTGCAGGGATGATGCCATCCCAATCTTGAGTAACCCATTCACATTCTACACCCATACGTAGACAAGCTTCATTACCAAAATCAATTTCAGCTCCCTCAAGTTGACCAGCAGTATTTAAGTTGTTCCATGGAGGATAAGCACCCTCTGTCCCTATTCTTATAGTTTTAGCATTGGCTATTGTAGCTAAAGAAAATAGACTAATAGCCAATAATGTTAATATAAATTTTTTCATAATTCCTCCCAATTACTTATAATAAGTAAGTTTTAATGTTTAATTTAAATTCTTTTGTTATAATTAATATTAAAAAAAAAGAAATAGATAGTGTTCATTTAAGTATTTTTCCTAATTCTCAATATGAAAAAAACTAAGGATAAAGCTAAAATTATAAAAGGAAAAAGCCATAAAAAAAGATTTTGTTTGTTAAATTTTGGCTCTAATACAATATATTCACCATATCGATTAATTAGAAAATCCATTATTTCTTTTTCTGATTCATTATTTTTGAGTTTTTGTCTTATTATTTTTTTTATACTTAGGGAAAATTCAGTATCTGAACTATAAATCGTTTGATTTTGACACGTCATACAACGAAGCTTTGAAGTAATATTTTTTATGTCGCTTTCAATGCTGGCTTCTGAAATTGTAGTAATTACAAATATTAAAATTATATAAAAATAAATAAATAAAGATTTTTTATAAAAGATGCTGTATTTCATTTGTTATAACTTTTTTTGTAAGGGGTCCTAAATATTTATAAATAATTTTACCCGATTTATTTATTAAAAAAGTTTCAGGTAATCCAAAAACTCCAAATTCTAAACCTATCAAACCTTTTTTATCAACACCTACAAAATCATATGGATTACCATCTTGATTTAAGTAGTTGATGGCATCGTGTTTTTTATCTTTGTGATTTATTCCAAGAATATATAGATTAGGATTTTGTTTTTTTATTTGAAATAAAAGAGGGTGTTCAACTTTGCATGGAGCACACCAAGAAGCAAAAAAATTAATTAAAATTTCCTTATTTTTAAGATTGGAAAGATTAATTAATTTATTGTCATTAAATAAATCTACTAAGTTTACAGGAGGTATTTTTTTGTCTAAAAGTGCACTTGGAGGAACATTAGGATCTTTATTTTGTAATAAAAAAATTAATAGAAAGATGCTAATTATAAATATCAGGATAATTGGTAATGATAAAATTAATTTATTCATTTTTTTCTTATTCCTATTAATCCTGATATAATCATTAAAACTACCCCAAACCAAATAAAATTAACCAGAGGATTTTGATAAATTTTAACACTCCACTTATTATCATTTTCGCTTCCTAGTATTATGTAAAAATCTTGAAACCAGTGTCGATAAATTCCAACTTCAGTTGTTATCATTTTTGATACATTATAGTATCGTTTACTTGGTTTAACTTTAGTTATAATTTTATTATTTTTATAAATTTTAAATACTCCTACTAATTCCTGATAATTTTTTTTATTATAAATTTTAGTTTCTTCTAACTTATAAATATACCCATTAACTTCTTTAGTTTCATTAATACTAAAAGATAAATTAGATTCAGATTGGAAAACACTTGAACAAGTAATTCCCATGATCATGATACCAACACCAATATGAGCAATTAAAGCATTATTATAAATTATAAATTTTTTTAAACCGTAGTTATTATAGTTATTATAAAAAGATATTAAAGATGCCCCTATAATAGATAGGCTTAAAAATATTCCAATAAAACCCCATGTATTAAAAAAAGTAAAATATGAAACTAGCAAAGTAATAATACTCATTAAAATAAATGAAAATAAATAACTTTTAAGTTTAGGAAGTTTATTTGTTTGCCATGATAAAGCTGGTGCAACACTCATTAACAAGAAACCTGGAAGCAAAATTGGTAAGACTGTAGAATTATAATATGGAGCACCAACAGAAATTCTATTATTTGATATAACCTCAATAATTATGGGATAAATTGTTCCTAATAATATGGTTATACATGCAACAATCATCAGAATGTTATTAATTACAAGAGTTGATGTTTTATTTAAAAACAATAAGTTTAGATTTTTATTTGAATCAGTTGATTTAAAAATAAATACGATAAAAGAAAAACTAGTGATTACTAAAAAAAGAATTAAAATAAATATTCCTCTTGAAGAGTCACTTGCAAATGAATGAACGCTAGTCAGTATCCCGGAGCGAACCAGAAATGTTCCAAAAATACTTAAGGAAAAGCAAAGAATAGAAAGGAAAACAATCCATCTTTTTAGGAGTTGTTCTTTTTGTGTTAACATTAATGAGTGTACAAGTGCTAGTCCAGCTATCCAAGGCATTAGGGATACGTTTTCAACAGGATCCCAAAACCACCAACCTCCCCAGCCTAATTCATAATATGCCCAATAAGAACCTAAAGCTATTCCTCCAGTTAACATGGACCAACAAAAAAGAGTCCAATTTTTTGTGACTAAAATCCATTTAGTATTAATTTTATCTAAAATTAATCCCGCAATAGCCAAACTTAGAATAAGAGAAAAACCAACATAGCCAAAATATAGCATGGGAGGATGAATTGCCAGAGCAGGATCTTGTAAAATTGGGTTTAAACCCAAACCCTCATTCATTTCAATTGAATTTACTAAAAAAGGGTTGGAGGCAAAAAGCACATAGGATGAAAAGCATAAGTACAAAAGGGTTTGAAAAAAAATTGTTAATTTTTTTAAATTATTGTCTAGAGTTTTATTGAAAGAAAAAAGAAAATTATAAAATATCATTATAACAAGCCATAATAACATTGATCCTTCATGATTGCTCCAAGTGCCGGCTATTTTGTAGAGAAGAGGTTTTGAAGAATGAGAGTTTTGAAAGACATTATAATTTGTAAAATCAGAATTAATGTAAGCAAACATAAGTGAAAAAAATGATATCAAAATACATACAAAACTTGAATAAATTGCATAATATAATATTTTTTCAGAATATTTTTTATTTTGAAAAAAATAAATTACAAATATTAAAATACTTAATAAAAAAGAAAAAAATAAACCACTAAATCCAATTAGAGATATCATTCATATTCCTTTTGCCAATAATCACTGTTTTTTAATTGTTTTTTTAATGAAACAGGGATGTAGTTTTCATCATGTTTAGCAAATACCGATGTTGCCCTGATAAGATTTTTTTTTATTAATTTTCCTTCTATAACAGCACCCTGTTCCTCTCTAAAAAGGTCTGGCAATAAACCTTTATAGATAATTTTTAAAACTACTTTATTGTCTGTAATTTTAAAATTATATTCATCATTATTTTTTTTATTGATAGACCCTTTTTTAACAAATCCTCCAATGCGTACTTTGTCATCAATTTTTAAATTTGAATTTAATAATTCAGATGGAGTATAAAAAAAAATTAGGTTTTTTTTTGAATTAAATAAAATTAATAAAATAGCTGCTGTTAAAAAAATAAGAGAAATTAGAATAAGTAATAATCTTTGAAATCGTACAGACATAGAATTTAACTGTTTTTTTTTAGATTTAAATATGAATTTAAAATCAATAAAAATAGAAGAAAAAAACATATACAATAAGCTGAAAACACATACCAAAAATACATAATCTCTTTTAACAAATATATTTGCTTATAGTAATTAAACAAGTTGGACTATTAGCCTCAAAGATATTTATTTTATTTTCCTATTCATTATTTCAGCTTTAATTCTCATTATAGCCACTAATAAGCCAATAAAAGTAAAAGCAACTGTCATTATTAGTAATGGTTTTAGCATACTTGGATCAATGGATGGGGATGAAAGCTTGCTAATACTTGCGGGCTGGTGAAGTGTATTCCACCAATCCACAGAAAATTTTATTATTGGAAGATTGATAGATCCTACAATAATTAATATAGCCGTAATTTTTTCACCTACAACAACATTAGAAAATGAATTTTTAAGGAAAATAATAATTAAATATAAAATAAACAAGATTGCCACCGATGTTAGTCTAGCATCCCAAACCCACCAAGTACCCCACATTGGTTTGCCCCATAAAGATCCTGTTAATAAACAAATTAAAGTAAAGGTTGCTCCTATAGGGGCTATAGCTGAATTTATAATAAAACTAAAAGGTGTTTTAAATGCCAAGCCTAAAATACTATAAACTGTCATTATAAAAAATGTTATTAGTGCTAACCAAGCTGCAGGAACATGAATGTACATAATTTTTACTGTGGAACCTTGTTGATAGTCATTGGGAGATAATAAAAATGCAAAAAGAAGACCTATTAATAAGAATGAAATACTTAAAAAGATCAGAGGTTTAAAAATTATATCTGCGAATTTATTAAATTGATTTGGATTAATTAGAAATTTCATTTTATTTATTTTGTAACCCAAGTTTTATGCAAGTTGCGCTAACCCAAGGTGTAATCGCAAAGAAAAAAAACATAATACCAAGAAGAATTTTAATTTGTGCATTTGCTATTTCTATTGAAACGTTAGTAAGATTAACAACAAAAATTATAACAGGAATACTAAAAATCATTATGATTAAGCTTCCTATTGCAAAATTTTTCTTATTCAATAAATTCATCGAACCAGATATTGTTGTGATGCAAGTTATAATAGGGGATCCTATCAAAAAACTTAAGAATATTGTTTTGATATTAACAAAATCCACATTTAGTAAAATACTTGAAATTGGAATTACAACAAAAAAAGGGATTTGAAAAAATAACCAAATAGTAATTATTTTAATAATAACAATTATTTCATATGAAAGTCCACTCATATGAAATAGAATAAGGTTATTATTATCAAAGTCATTTTGAAAAATTTTTTTTAATGACAATGTATTGCTTAATAAAATCAAAGTCCAAATAATACCAACGCCAATTTCATTAAAAATTTCTTTGTTGGGTCCAACTGAAAAAACAAAAATTATTACAGCTAATAAAAAAAATATAAAAATACTCATAAGGTCAGAAAAATTTCTATAAGTAATTTGAAATTCTCTTTTAAATAAAGCTGAAATTGAACTAAAAATACGCATTATTATCTAAATTTAATTTTTCTATATTTATGATCTCAGGATTTGTATGTGAAGTGAAAATTATCATTCCACCTAATTCCGCATGATTTTTTATAGTCTCGTTAATAAGCTCAACTGACTTCTCATCTAATCCAATATATGGCTCATCTAGAACCCATAATTTTTTTCGTTCTATAATTAACCTAGATAATTCTAATTTTTTAATTTCTCCATATGATAAGTTATTTACATGGCTATTTTGATAGTTATTAAGTTGTAATATTTCTAAAATTGATTCTATCTCATGAGGTTTTATTTTTGAATAGAAAAGTTTACACCAAAAAAAAATATTTTCTTTAACTGTCAAATTATTGTTTGATGATTGTTGATCCATAATAAAGGTTGTATTTTTATAAAATTCAAAAGGATTTTTTTTTATGTTTTTACCATTCCAAAAAATTTCTCCAATTTCTGGCTCTAAAATATTTGTTAAAATTTTTAATAAAGTTGTTTTTCCAATACCGTTTTTTCCTGATAGGTGAATAATTTTGTTTGGTGGAAGTGAAAGATTTATATTTCTTAGAATTGTTTTATTATTTCTTTTAAAATTAATATTATTTGCAAGAAGCATATATATGTTTTTTAATGATTTTGAGCCCTAAAACAATAAAAAAAACGGGGCTTAAAACCCCGTCTTTTGAGACTTTATATCTCTGATTTCTAAGAAAAAATAAGCTTAAATTAAGCCTATCTTTAAAAGAAAAAAATAAACTATCTTTTTCTTTTAGCAGCTGCTTTCTTTTTCTTAGGTGCTGCCCTTTTTTTCTTAGGAGCAGCTTTTCTTTTAGGTGCTGCTTTCTTTTTCTTAGGAGCAGCTTTTCTTTTAGGTGCTGCTTTTCTTTTTCGTGGAGCAGCTTTTTTCTTTGCTGCCTTTTTCTTCTTCTTTGCCATTGCCATTTGATGCTCCTTGTGTTGAGTTTTAGTGGAGGAACCTCCCTCCATCATCACTTCATAAAAGTGACAAACATAAAAGGCTGATCTTTTTTCCCAAAACTTACGGTAAAAGTCAATGATATACTATCTTAAGAAATTTATTTTGATAAATCTAAAAATAAATTTTTTAAAAATTCAAACAAATTTTTTTTAAATACAAAAAAAAAATAATTTAATTAAAAATAAACGTATTTTTTCGCAGATTTCTAATATTTTAAACAACTTTACTCTATACTTTGTCTTAACTACATAATAATTAGAATAATTATAATAAAAGATTATTTTTTATTTTTAATTCTATGAAATCTATAAATACTTTTAAAACTAGATCTGAAATTGACATAAATGGAAAAAAATACATTTATTTTGACCTAAATGTATTAGCGAAGTACTTTAATTTTGATTTATCTCTAATACCTAATAGTATAAAAATTTTACTTGAAAATTTAATTAGAAATGAAGATAACGAGTCTATTTCTAATGAAATGATAACTTCTTTGTGTTCTAAAATTGGAAACAATGAAGAATCACTTGAGATAGCCTTTTTCCCAACACGTGTTTTAATGCAAGATTTTACAGGAGTTCCTGCAATTGCTGATTTGGCGGCTATGAGAGATGCATTGCAATCAAAAAATATTGATCCAAAAAAAATAAATCCACTTTCTAGGGTTGATTTAGTAATTGATCATTCTGTTATGGTAGATACTTTTGGAAGCCCCGAATCATATAATGAAAATGTTAAGCACGAGTTCCGCAGAAATCAAGAACGATATGAGTTTTTAAAATGGGGGCAAAATTCATTTAATAATTTTTATCTAGTTCCTCCAGGTGCAGGAATTTGTCACCAAGTAAATTTAGAAAATATAGCAAAGACTATTTGGGTTAACAAAGTTAAGAATAAGAGTTATTTATATCCTGATTCAGTTGTTGGTACTGATAGTCACACAACAATGGTTAACGCCTTGTCTGTACTAGGGTGGGGAGTTGGTGGAATTGAAGCTGAGGCTGCAATGTTAGGTCAGCCCATATCAATGAATATACCTAAGGTATTAGGTTTTAATTTTTTTGGGAATCTGAAAGAGGGAATTACAGCCACTGATTTAGTCTTAACAGTTACTGAAAAATTGCGTAGTTATGGTGTGGTAGGAAAATTTGTAGAATTTTATGGAGATGGCTTGGCTAACCTTTCACTTGCTGATAGGGCCACTATATCAAATATGGCCCCTGAGTATGGTGCCACATGTGGATTTTTTCCAACAGATAAAGAGACAATAAATTATTTACGCTTATCTGGTAAAAATAAACAACATTTAGATATTGTAGAAAAATATACAAAAATACAAAAACTCTGGCTTGAAAAAAATACAAATCAAAACTTTGATGAATTTATGGAGTTTGATTTAAGTACAGTTAAGGCTTCTGTTGCGGGACCTAAGAGACCTCAGGATAAAATATTTTTAGAAGATGTCCCCAAATCATTTGCAGAAATTTCAACTAAAGATTCAAATATTATTAGAGAGAAAAATGAATTAAAGTCGGGCGACATAGTAATTGCAGCAATTACAAGTTGCACCAACACCTCAAACCCAAGTGTCATGATAGCTGCTGGATTAGTGGCAAAAAAAGCTGTAGAATTAGGATTGACATCAAAGCCTTGGGTTAAAACAAGCTTAGCACCAGGAAGTAAAGTTGTTAGTGATTATTTAGATAAATCAAATCTTTCACAATATTTAAATATTATAGGATTTAATTTAGTTGGCTATGGATGCACTACTTGTATCGGAAATTCAGGCCCTTTAGATGAATGGGTTTCTAAAGAAATAAGTGATAAAAAATTATCTGTTTGTTCTGTATTATCAGGAAATAGAAATTTTGAAGGCAGGGTTCATCAAGAGATAAAAGCAAACTATCTTGCTTCACCACCATTAGTGGTTGCTTATTCTTTGGCTGGCAGCGTACATATTAATATTCAAAAAGATCCAATAGGCATTGGAAAAGGTGGAAAAGAAATATTTTTAAAAGATTTATGGCCCACTAGCTCAGAGGTAGAAGAAACATTAAGATTTTCTCTTTCATCTGCTATGTTTATATCGAGATATGAAGAAATATATAAAGGTGATAAAAATTGGACATCAATTAAAACTATTAAGAATGATACTTATAATTGGAATGAGATAAGCACTTATATAAAACACCCTCCTTTTTTTCAAAATGATAAGATTCAGTCTGAGGATGATATAAAAGAAGCAAGAATTTTAGCTATGCTTGGTGATAGCATAACAACCGATCATATTTCACCAGCAGGGGCAATTAAGGAAAATAGTCCAGCAGGATCTTACTTATCTAATCGTCAAATTAGCAAACAAAATTATAATTCTTATGGATCTAGGAGAGGGAATCATGAAATAATGATGAGGGGAACTTTTGCTAATATTCGTATTCGCAATGAAATTGTCCCTAATACAGAGGGAGGAATTACACATTCTTTTTTAAGCAATAAAAATTTACCAATATATGATGCTGCAATGGAATATATCTCTAATTCCATTCCGCTGGTTATTTTTGCAGGAAAAGAATATGGCACTGGCTCATCTAGAGATTGGGCTGCAAAAGGAACTAGTTTATTAGGTGTAAGAGCGGTTGTTGCAGAATCTTTTGAAAGAATTCATCGCTCAAATTTAATTGGCATGGGTGTATTGCCACTTGAATTTACTAATAAGGAAACCAGAAAAACACTGTCTATAAAAGGAAGTGAAAAAATAACTATCTTACATATGAATGAAATAACTCCAAATAAATTAATGCAATGTCAAATTGATAATAAAACTAAGACTTACTCAATAGATTTAAGATGTAGAATTGATACAATGAAAGAACTTGATTATTATAAAGCGGGTGGCATTTTACAATATGTTCTTAATTTAATAGTTGATAAAGCTTCATAATAATTTTTAGTGAAAGACGATTATAATTTACAAGCTATACTTGGTCCAACTAATACAGGAAAAACTTATTTAGCTTTTGATAGATTGATATCATATAAGTCAGGTATTTTTGGATTTCCATTAAGGTTATTAGCTAGAGAAAACTATGATAAGGCTATAGAGAAACTCGGATCACTGAAAGTTGCATTAATTACTGGGGAAGAAAAAATTATTCCTCAAGGGGCAAAATACTATTTTTGTACCGTGGAGTCTATGCCATTAAATATAGAAGTAGAATGTATTGCAATTGATGAAGTGCAATTAGCTGCTGATTATGAAAGAGGGTATATTTTTACAGACAGAATTTTAAATTTGCGTGGAAATTATGAAACAATATTTCTTGGATCAGACACAATTGAAAAAATATTAATTAATTTATTTCCAAAAATTAAAATTCAAAAAAGGAATCGATTTTCTAAATTATTATTTCAATCAAAAAATAGTTTATCAAAATTAAATCCCCGAACAGCTATAGTGGCTTTTAATATAAATTCTGTTTATGAAATTGCAGAGTCAATTAAAGCATATAAAGGAGGGGCTGCAGTAGTGTTGGGATCTTTAAGTCCAAGAACTCGTAATGCTCAAGTTCAAGTATATGAGGATAAGAAAGTTGATTTTTTAGTAGCTACTGATGCAATTGGTATGGGTTTAAATTTAAATATTAATCATGTAACTTTTTCTTCTTTAAATAAATTTGATGGGAGGCGCAATAGGGATTTATCTGCTGCAGAAGTAGGTCAAATTGCTGGAAGAGCTGGTAGATTTCAAAATGATGGATCTTTTAGCTTCCTTAAAAGTGCAGGAAAATTTGATCTAGTAACAATCCAATCAATTGAAAATCATAAATTTGATGTAATACAAAAAATCTATTGGAGAAATTCTAATATTGATTTTAGTTCTGTAAATTCAACTCTTAAATCCCTCAAACAATTTCCAATTCAAAGTTTTTTTATTCATAAGAAAAATGCTGAGGATGAATTGAATTTTAAATTTTTATCAGAAGATGCTGAAATATCATCCATGCTAAACAATAAAAAAACAATATTGTTGTTATGGAATGTATGTCAAATTCCTGATTTTCAGAAAGTTTTTAATGATTCTTATCAGGCTTTTCTAAAAAATATTTTTTTAACTTTAATGCACAATGAAGGAATCTTTCCGGAGAACTGGTTAAGTGAAAGAATATTAAGATTAGATAATTATAATGGCGGAATAGAAGAACTTTCAATTAAAATTGCCAATATAAGAACTTGGACTTATATAGCAAATCATTTGTATTGGATAAAAGATAGCAAATTTTGGCAGGAAAAAACTCATCAAATTGAAAATAATTTATCTGATCATCTTCATACGTGTTTAACAAATCGATTTATTGATTTTTCAGCAAGTTTTTTTACATCTACTTTAAGTCAAGGAGAAAAAATAGTAATTAATGTTGATAAAGATAAGTTTATTAAATTAAATGGACAAACTTATGGATATATTAATGGATTTAATTTACAATTAAATGTACCAAATTCAGACTCATTATTTTCTCTTATAAATGTAAAAAAATCAATTAGAACAATGATAGATGAAAAAATAAATAATTTTCTAAACGCTCCTTTTGACTCAATTAATTTAGGTAATGTTAAAAACTTGAAATTAAATGATCTAATTAAAGTTTATTGGGGAGATGAACCAATAGGAAAAATAGAAAAAGGAATAAATATTTTGAGTCCAAAAGTTGTGGCTTTAAATTCAGAATATTTAGATTCAGATAAAAAAATTTTAGTCTCAAAAAAATTACAAGAATGGTTGGATGAGGTAATTTTATCTTCACTAAAATCTTTAAAAGAAGAAATAGATCAAAATATAGCTTCAGATGTCAGGTCAATAATTTTTAATGTATTTGAGAATCTTGGTACTATGTTAATAAATGATCACTTAAATACAATTAGAAATTTAAAAGAACAAGACAAAGTTGTTATTTCTCGTTTGGGTATTCGTATAGGGGCAAAATATTTTTTTATGCCCAATTTATTAAAAAAATTTCCTATGGAACTAAATGCTATTCTTTGGCATGTATTTAATAATTTTGATTTAGATGAAAATTTTCCCCTGCCTTTAGATGGTCGTGTTTCCTTTGAAAGTTTAATAAAAATGCCGGATACATATTGGTTATCAATTGGCTATAAATGCTTAGATGGTTTTGCAGTAAGAGTAGACGTATTTGAGAGAATTTTTTTTATTGCAAGGCAAAAAATAAAATATGGCCCTTTTTTGGAATCTTCAGATTTGATGAATCCAGTTGGTTGTAATTCTGAACAATTAGAAAAAATATTAAGATTTTGTGGTTTTGAAAATTCAATTATGGGTGATAATAAAAAAATATATTATTTTATAAATAAAAATAAAAAAAATAATAATAAAATTAAAAATAATAATAAAATATTTAAAATTAAAAAAAGCAAAAAAAAGAAACCTAATTTATTAATTAAAAAAATTAAATCTGATAAAAAAGAAAATAATGCAGATTTATTAATTAAAAAAATTAAATCTGATAAAAAAGAAAATAAAGCAGATCCTAATTCTCCCTTTGCAGTTTTAGAGAAATTACTTTAATGAAAAATATATTAAATATATTAAATATGTTAATTGTTAGGTAATAATTGTTTAAAATATTAAAAAATTTTTTCCATGAAAGTAGTGATACTAAAGTAGTTTCTGATTTGCATCTTTTATGTGGGTTGATGATGGAAGCAGCCAATATAGATGGAAAAATTGATCAAGCTGAAATTAACAAGATTTCAAAAATATTAATAGAAACTTTCAATGAAAATCCTGCAGATGTTGAAAATGAACTACTTAAATGTCTTGATGAATTAAATGACCATAAATCTTTGCATTTTTTTACTTCAAAAATTAATCAATCTTTTACTCTTGAAAAAAAAATAAAATTGATTGAGATATTATGGGAAATAATTTTAGAAGATGGGGAAGTTCATGATTTTGAATCTAATTTAATTAGAAGATTAGCAGGGTTATTGTATATTTCTGATGGTCAGTGTGGTACAGCCAAAAAAAAAGTTTTGGAAAAATTTTAAATAAAAGAATAAAGGAACATAATGACTTACGTTGTTGATGAAAATTGTATCAAATGTAAGCACATGGATTGCGTTGAGGTTTGTCCTGTGGATTGTTTTTATGAAGGTGAAAATATGCTTGTGATTCATCCTGATGAATGTATTGATTGCGGAGTTTGTGAACCAGAATGTCCAGTAGACGCTATTCATTCAGATATTGAGCAAGGGATGGAGAAGTGGGTAGAAATTAATAGAAAATATTCAGAAATATGGCCAGTTATAACAGCAATGAAAGCACCTCCATTGGATGCAGATAAGTGGAATGGTATAGCTGATAAATTTAAAAAATATTTTAGTGAAAAATCAGGGGAGTAAATGAACGCAAAAAAAAATATTCAATTTAAAATTGGAGAAGTAGTAGTTTACCCAAAGCATGGTGTAGGTGAAATTATGAGCATTGAGAATATGGAAATTTCAAGTATTAAAACTCAATTTTATGTTGTTAAGATGGAACAAGCAAAATTAACTATACTTGTGCCGATTGATAAGAAAGAGGAAGTTGGGTTAAGAAAAATTTCTTCAAAAAAAATTATTGAAGAAGTTTTTTCTGTTTTACAATTAAAGCCAAAAATTCGGCGTATTATGTGGAGCAGGCGTGCACAGGAATATGATGTAAAAATTTTTTCTGGAGATCCTATTAAAATAGGAGAGGTTGTAAGGGATTTATATAGAAAAAATAGTCAGCCAGAACAATCTTATAGTGAAAGACAAATGTTTCAAGTAGCGCTTGAGCGGTTAGCAAGAGAAGTGGCGGCAGTAGAAAAAACAGATTATTTTCAAGCTACTGAAAAAATAGAGACAACTTTATTTAATAAATAATTTGTGGAAAAAATATCTCAGTTTATAGAAATTAAAAAAACTAAAAAAATTTGGGCAATTGGTTCAATTCATTCTAGATTAGATGCTTTTGAATCTATTAAAGAATATATACTTTCTAAGTTTGAAAAAGAGGATTGTTTAATTTTTTTAGGAAATGTTATTGGTTTAGGAAAAGAATCAAGAAAAACCCTAACTAGTGTAATTGATTTAAGACATAAATTAATGGCTAAGTTTTATCTTAATCCAGAAAAGATAATTTTTTTACGAGGAGCACAGGAGGAAATGTTTCTCAAGCTTTTACAGTTACAAACAGCACCAAATCCTATTGATATTGTTCAATGGATGTTTGAACATGGTGTG
>Ga0114993_10003735_pt1 | contig 15595 bp, 6 predicted proteins | sample ArcticOcean_MG_C_FD_87042 | JGI IMG/M metagenome (GOLD analysis project Ga0114993, IMG submission 87042) | Marine microbial communities from western Arctic Ocean - ArcticOcean_MG_CB2_150 | ecosystem: Environmental > Aquatic > Marine > Oceanic | place: Arctic Ocean: Canada Basin | collected...
AAACATGAAAATCATAACAACAATCGCCTGCGCCCTGTTGGGTGCAAGCCTTGCCAGCGCCGCGCCCGCGCCGCCGGTAGAAAACGACGTCTCGGCCAGCCTGCGTTTTGAAAAAACGCAGCTCGAGCTGGTGCTCAACGTGTTTGGCGAGCTGACCGGCCGCTCGATCATCCGTGGCGCGAACCTACCGCAGGTGGTCATCGACTTCAAGCCGCAGGGGCCCATGTCCGAGAGCGACGCCATCGAGGCCATCCAGGCGCTGCTGGCCGCCAACGAGCTGGGCTTGGTGCCGCTGGGCGACAAGTTCATACAGGTGTTGCCCACCGCCCTGATGGAAAAGGACTCGCCGCCCTTCCTGCCCGCAGCCACGGCCGCCGACTTGGCGGAGTCCAAGGTCTATGTCAGCCACATCGTGCACCTCAAGCACGCCGTGCCCACCGAGGTGGCCGATGCGCTCAAGAGCTTTTCGCGGGTTGGGCAAAACTCCATCATCGCGCTGGACACCTCGAGAACCCTGCTGATCCGAGACTACTCGGTGAACGTCAAGCGCATGATCGAGGTCATTGAACAGATCGACGTGGAGGAACCATCGGACGAGGAGTTCGCCATCATAGACATCAAGTACGCGCTGGCGGCCGACGTCGCCTCGGTGATCAGCAACCTGACCGACAGCCCCACCACGATTGCCCCCGGCAGCACCCGCCGCCTTTCAGGGGCCGGCGGTGCCAGCTCGGGCTTTGGCGCTGGTCGCACCGGCTTTGGCAGTTCCGGCGGCTCGGGCATGTCCCCACAATCCACCGGCGGCAGCCGCACCAACCCACGCAGCACCACCGGCCGCTCCGCCACCACCGGCCGGCCCACTACCACGCCGCGCTCTGCTGTTTCCGGCACCGCCAAGCCACTGCTCGGCAGCACCCGCGTCATGGCTTACGAGCCCAAGAACGCCGTTCTCGTCATCGCCGAGAACAAGACCAAGATGGACCTCGTGCGTCGGTTCATCGATGAACTCGACCAACTCCAGCCAATGGTGCTCATCGAGGCCATCATCATGGACATCGCCTTGGACGATAATTTGTCCTTTGGCTTGTCAATGTCTCGGGACAAACAAGGGATGGGGAAAGATGATTTTGGCTCAGCCCTTGGATCGATGCACGGTGGCGGTGTGTTTACAGACAAAGCGACTAGCATCGCCACACTGGGTTCCGGACTCAATTACTGGGGATTCATAGGTACCAAGTGGGAGTTGGCCTTGCAGGCTATTAAATCTGACACACGAGTCAACATCCTGTCGCATCCGCGCATCCAGACCGTGCATGCGACGGAGGCGCAGATATTCATCGGCGAGACGCACCCGTACATCGCCAGCAGTACCGTTGACGTGAACGGCGGCTCCCGCTCGAACTACCAGCAGAAAGAAATCGGTATCGACCTGCGCGTGCTGCCATTCGTCAACCCGGACGGCTTGGTGGTCATGGACATCCAGCAATCCATCGGTGACATTATCTCCAATAAACAGATCGACGGCAACGACGTGCCGATCACCACTGACCGTTCCACCAACGCGAAGATCTACGTGCGCGATGGCGACTCGGTAGTTCTGGGGGGATTCATTAAAACAAAGAAAACCGAGTCAAAAAGCGGCGTCCCAATCCTCAAGGACATACCGATCCTTGGAGCCTTATTCCGCGATAACATGGACAACAACGAGCGGCAGGAACTCGTGGTGCTCATGCGGCCCACCGTGATGGAAACCCCCGAGGCCGTCGGTGCCGGCACGCAGTCCATGTACAACGACATGCCCCTCATCGGCCGCGCCCGGCTCGAGGCGCGCTCGCAGCAGATCAAGTATCAGAAACTCCACGAGGCGGAAAAGGCCAAATCAGAAAAACGGGAGCGTGAAAACATGCGCCAACCCGGCCGCGTGAACCCGCGCCTGTTCCAAGGGCTCGACGAACTGGAACGCAACCAGCAAAAATAGCGCCCTCACCGCGGCAATCCGCCGGTGACACCACAGCGAACTCGTGATAAATTTGCTGACCGGGGATTGTCAAATGAACCAGCCGATAGCCGCCATACTGCCCGCCGACAAGCCACGCCGTCTGCCTTGGTGGCGACGCTGGCGCGGTCGATTGCTGTGGCTCGTCGGCACGACGGCAATCCTGCTCATCGGCGCCTGGCTCTTTGTCAGCAGCGCATTCTTCTTCCGCGGCATCATCATCCCCGCGCTGGAGAAAAAACTGCACGCCCGCATCACCGCCGAGCAAATCGACTGGTCGCCTTTAAATGGAATCACCCTGCGCGGACTCTCGATCCAGACAACTGGCGACAATCCGGTTTTCCAAGCCGCTGAGCTGCGCCTCCGCGCCCGCGCCTGGGAACTAACCGATGGCGCGGTCATCCAGCAACTGCATCTCGCCGGCCCCTTGCTGCACATCGCCGTGGCCCCCGATGGCACCAGCAATCTCGATCCCATCATCAAGGCACTGCAAAAAGGAGAAGGCGGCAAATCACCGGACCTCAGCAAACTGTCCGTCGCAAATGGCACGCTGCGTTACACGCGCGAGGACACCACCTGCGCCATTAAAGACATCGATCTCACCCTTGACCGACTTGCCGATGACGTTTCGGGCAAATTAAAAATAACCGCCAACGCCAGTCACCAGGACGGGGCAAACAAACTGGCCGGACAACTCAATCTCCAAGCCGACCTGACCGTCGGAACCTCCCCCAGCTTTCGTGGCAACGCCGACCTGACCGTGCAATCCGCTGGGGGCACGCTGGCCGAGTGGGTCGGCGCAAACCTCCAGCTCACCGTCGACCGCAAGGACAACACCCTGCGCCAACTGCGGCTAACTTTAAATGATGTCCAGGGCCAAGCCACCATCAATGCCAGCGGCACCCGTGACGCCGATACCGGCGAATGGCTCCTGTCGGCCCAGTCTCAAGGCATCGCCCGCCGCGTGCTGAAACAATTTAACGTGGCCCTCGAGGGACACCTTGACCCCACCTCGCTCAACGGCACCCACACCGTTCGCCTGCAACCGAGCAGCTTGTCGGCCACGGGCAGTCTGCACGGCAAAACGCCAAGGCCCGAGGTGAACTGGATCGCAAACTACAAGCTCGATGCGGATTTACCCAAGGCCGAGGTGCTCGTTAAAAGCATCGCGCTCTCTGGCCAACAAAGCGGGCGGGAGACTTTCGCCGGCCAACTGCTGGAGCCATTGCGGTTGAATCGCATGGGAATCGGCCGTGCCAAGTTTGAGTTGAAAGGGAATCGGCTGAATCTCCTGGCTTGGCGCGAGGCGCTGGGCCACAAGCTCAAGGGAGGCGCGATTGATTTTGTTTTAAAAACCACGGTGGCGGCGAATGGAGAAACAGCAGAATTTTCACTGGACGCCAAGGCGACCCACTTGCGCGGCGCGGCGGCGCGATGGTTCTTTAATGACGAGGACATGACCGTCGCCACCAAAGGTCGAGTGGCGGCTGGCCGGGTGTCTGTTTACAACAGCTCACTGCGGCACCTCGCCCGGCTGGGCGGCACTCGCACGGCGGAATCACGGCTGGAGGAATTGTCGCTCACTTGGCTCACTCCGGAGAATGGCCCGGCCAATGTGCAGCTGACGGCTTCGTTGACGCACGTGGATGGGAAGGATCGCTTCTCGGGCCACCTGTCCGCGGGCGGCCTGTTTAAAAACAATCCGGCCGGACTCTTGTCCAGTGCGGACGCCAACGCCTCGGTGGTAATCGATGTGGCCGAGGGCTTGTTCGCCGAGGCCCAGGGACTGGCGGCTACTGCTCAACTGGACTTGTCGCCCGGCAAGTTGCGGGAAGCGCGTGTGGATTTTCGGCGCGGCAAGGAGGCGCTCGGGCGCATCACGGCCACTGGAGCGCGCGCGCCAAACGGCCCTGATTGGGTGCTGGACGCTACCGTGTCGGGGGTAGATCGGAGGGTGCTGAATTTCCTCGGGGCAAGTCGCGGACTTGATTTTGGTGACACCGTGGCGAACTCGACCAATCGGATTCGTTTCACGCCGGGCGTTGCAAAATTTTCAGTGGATGGGCGCGCGACCGCGACGGCGTTTCGCTTGACTCGCGCGAGCGTGGCAACGCCGCAGATGAACGCAGTGATGGATTATCTTTTAAAATGCGACTGGCCCGCGCAACGGGTGGTGCTCGAAAAGATAGAGTTGACCGGCACCCAAGACACCCGACACATGCTAACCGGGCGTCTGCTGAAGCCGCTGCCATTGGCGTGGGGCGCGGGGCTGGCGGCAGCCGGCGAGTCGCGACTGGAAATCAAAATCGCAGGTGCCGATCTGGCCCAATGGCGGCCAGTGCTCGGCGGGCCAGTATCGTCCGGCGTGCTGGACGCTACCGTCCGGATTACAGCGCGGAACGGGGCGAGGGAGCTCGGGTTGCAATGGGAATCCTCCGCGGGAGACCTGAGCACACCGTGGTTCCGCGGCACATCCGTGGCCTTCCGGGGCGCGGGAACATTGGCGAATTTTAAAAAACTCACGCTTGCTGACAGCACCGTGACTTGGCGCGAACCGGGCGTACAGGAATATTCTGTGGGCGGCGCGGGCACGATGGAGTTTACTCCACGCGGAGAATTGGCCAGCTCGGCGCTGGAGGGATGGTTCAAGGTGGGTGGCATCGAGAAAGCCGGCGAATACACTGCGGCCTATTCACGAGACACCGGCTCGCGCCAACTTAAACTGAAGGCCAGCCGGATCCCGCCGCCTTTGTTGCGGCAGCTGTTTGGCAAGGTACGCGTGTTGGCCGGCGAAGGATCAATCGACGGCGAGATCACGGAAAACGCGGCGGGCACGAAGATCGTCAAGGCGCGCGCCGAGGTGTCCGGACTGCGTTTGGAACAACCGGGCTGGCCTCGATCCGGAGCCGACGTGCAGGCACGGTTTGATGGCTTCGTTAAAACCAGCCCGGACGGACAACATCGGATCGAGTGGCATCAGGCAAGCGGGGTGATGACCTCGGATGGTCGCACACTGGGCGAGGCGAATGCCACCGGCATGGTTTTGCTTGGGCCAAAAGAGGGACAGGCCAAAGTCGCGCTCAAGCAGTTCAAAATTAAAATGGACGCCTCGTTGCTGCAAATTGCCGAGTCGGTCTGGCCGCAGGCGAGTGGCGTGATGGGCGGGCGAGTAGAGGCTGACCTGGCCGTGAATTGGGACTCCGAAACCGGCTTGCGCTGCCGTGGATTGGGAGAGGTGACGGATTGGGTGGCGCGAAACGGCCATGGCAAATTGTCACGGTCCAACAGCGCCAGCGCCGTTTTTGACTTCAGCCGCCGAGACCTCGTAATCACGCTGCACGACTGCCGAGTGGACTTGGGCAAAAGCAAATTGGCGGACAACCAAGTGGCGCTGACGGGCACGTACGACTTTTCTCAGCCGGGAAAAATCATTGGCCGGATTCAAGCACAGTCGGACGCAATGGAACTCGAGCGCATGCTCCGGGCATTGGCCGGCGAGCCCAGCTCTGAGCTATCCGGCGGACGCGACTTGCTGGTGGATTTAAAAATTGAGGCCCGACGCCTCCACTGGAACGGGCTTACGGCGACCAACTTCACAGCCACCGCGTCGGTGACCAACAAGATTACCGAGTTCAGCAAAATTCAAATGTATCTCGAGGGCGGGCCGTTGGGGGCATATTATCGGCAGGATCGATCGCGGCGGGCGTGGTCGCACGATGTTGCCATCGCGGCGCGAAAGGTGCCACTGACGCCATTGCTCGACTTGTTCGTAAAGGATCATCAGCGGCGGTGGGTCTCCCTTCAAAAGTGGGGCGTGCTCGATGCCGACCTGCGTCTGCGCTGGGCCCAAGTGCCGGGGACAGACTGGGACTGGCGGGCGGCCGCCATGGAAGGTGTAAAAGGCCCTGGCTCCGATGCGGTGCTGCGCCTCTCGGATGCGGCTATCGCGATCCCCGAGGGCGACCGCACGGAGGGACTGGTGCCGGGTGTTTTAAGGATTGTCGTGAACACAATTTCAACCGCGGTCAAAGCACCCAAACTGCGCCAAGCCAAGGTGGAATCCGCGCGTCTGGTCGGGCGCATTGGCGAGAACAAGCTGGCCACGCGTCTGAGTATTCACACGCCATTATACAAAGCGGAGATCGGAGGCATCGCGCCTGTTCAAAAGCGGCTGGCCGACACTCCGCTGGACAGCTTGCCGGTGGAAGTATCACTGGCGCCAGAATTGGCCCGCGAATACCGCTTGGGTGGACGCCTGCTCGGAATCGGAAAAGGCAAACAACTCCAGCTGCCGGTTTTTTTGCACTTAAAAGGCCAGCTGAGCGATCTGCGCGCGGAGACTGACCCGGTGGTGCTGGGGGCAATCTTCACCGCCGGGCTGGGCGGAAAAGCTATCAATGTGCCGATTGACGTGCTCGAAAAAACCTCCGGGATCATCGATCAACTGCCAGTACCGATCAACCCGCTTAACATTTTTTTCCAGCGTAAAAAATAGCGCCGCTTGATTCGCGCCGCCCACCTGTTACATTCACGCCCCATGCAGCCCGTGCTCGACTATCTTGCCGCCAACGAGGCGCGGTTCATCGACGAACTGTGCGCCTATTTGCGGTTCCCCAGCGTCTCCGCGCAATCAAGCCACCGGCCGGACATGCGCGCCTGTTCCGACTGGCTCGTGGCGCACTGCCGGGCGATTGGATTAAAAGCGCGCCGTCGAGCTACTTCCGGTCATCCCGTAGTCATTGCCAGCACGACGCGGCGAAAGGGCCGACCGCATTTTCTCGTGTACGGTCATTATGACGTTCAACCGCCCGACCCGCTTGATCAGTGGCACACGCCGCCATTCGAGCCGGTTATTCGCAAGGGCGCGGTGTACGCCCGCGGTGCCACAGACAACAAGGGCCAGCACTTCGCGCATCTTAAGGCGGTTGAGGCGTATTTAAAGACCGGCACGAAACTGCCTTGCGACATCACCTTCGTGATCGAGGGCGAAGAGGAAGTCGGGAGCGAGGGCTTGCCGGAATACCTGAAAAATAACCGGCGCGCCTTGGCATGCGACGCGGTGGTCATTTCCGACACCGGCATGCCATCCAAGAAACACCCAGCGCTGACCTACGCCCTACGCGGCGTGGCGGCACTGGAAATCACCGTGCGCGGGCCGGGAGCGGATTTGCACTCGGGCATCTACGGTGGTTCCGTCGACAACCCCGCGATGGTGCTTTCGCAAATGCTCGCCCAGTTGCGCGACCAGCGCGGCCGCGTTGCGGTTCCCGGTTTTTACGATGACGTGGAACCATTGTCCGCGCATGAACGCAGACAATTCAAGCGACTACCGTACAATGAGAGCGCGTACAAGCGGCTGCTGGGCGTGCCCGAGCTCTTTGGCGAGAAGGGTTTTACGCCCATCGAGCAGCGCAGCTCGCGGCCCACGCTGGAGATCAACGGGCTCACCAGCGGCTATCAGGGCGAAGGCAGCAAAACCATCGTCCCCGCCGAGGCCAGCGCCAAGATCACCTGCAGGCTCGTGCCAGGCCAGTCGCCTCGCAAGGTAACGCAGCTCCTTAAAAAACATCTGAAAAAAATCTGCCCGCCCACCGTCCGGCTGCAGCTGGAGGACGGGCATGGCGCGGATCCGTATCTCGTGTCGCCCACCGGCCCCTGCGCGCGCGCGGCGTTGTCGGCGTTAAAATTGGCCTTCGGCCACGAGCCAGTCATCCTGCGCGAAGGCGGCTCGATTCCGATTGTAACCGAATTCAAAAAAATCCTCGGCGCTGATTCGTTGCTGCTTGGACTTGCGTTGCCAGACGACAACCTGCATTCGCCAAATGAAAAATTTGACCTCGACTGCCTGCGCGGCGGTGCGCGCATGAGTGCGCATCTGTGGCCGGAGTTGGAGGCCGCCTGTTGACATGAGCAAACACAACGAGCCAATCGATCCGCCGGCCCAGCCGGAACTTTCCCCCGGACTGCGCCGCTACTTGTACGGCACTGCGGCCGTCACCGGCGCGGCCATTCTCATTGTGGAAATTCTTGGCGCGAAAATGCTCTCGCCGTATTTCGGCACGTCGCATTTCGTTTGGACCGCGCAGATTGCTGTCACGCTGCTGGCGTTGTCGGCGGGCTATCTTCTCGGCGGTCGTTGGGTGGATCAATCGCCTCGGCTAGGCAACCTGTACTTGGCCATCCTCGGCGCGGCGGTGTACCTCGCGGCCACGGTACCACTGGTGCGTGGGGTGAGCTTCGTCTGTCTGCGGCTGGATCTTGCGCTGGGATCGTTGCTGGCGTCGTTGTTTTTATTCCTGGTGCCGCTGGCGCTCTTGGCCATCACCGGCCCATTCCTCGTGCGCATCCTCACCGATTCGGTAAAGCAGGTTGGAGGCAACGTCGGGCGGCTCACGTCCATAAGCACGCTGGGCAGCGTGGCCGGCACGGTGCTCATTGGCTACGTGCTCATCCCGCGCCTGCCGAACTCCGTTACCATGATCATCACAGCCGGTGTTCTGGTGTTGTTGCCGATCATTTATTTTGTCATTTGGGGCCGGGCCAAGCGGCCGTCCACGGCCATCACGGCGGCGCTTCTTTTAATTGCCAGCCTGGCTTGGGGCGGGCTGCGCCCGGAATGGCGGACGACAATGCGCTATAGCGGCGGCGAGTGGACGGTGCGGGCGCGGTCCAACTCAAATTTTGGAGGCATGGTGGTCATTGACCACGTCGAGGGCAGCTGGGCCGAGCGCTGGTATCTCAATGACAATCTTGTCCAGAATACTTACGACCCCTACACCGGCAAGAGCCTATCGCTTTTTACCGAGTTGCTGCACGGCTTGCCGGGCGCCTACACCACCAAGCTGGAGACGGCCCTGTGCATTGGCATGGGCACGGGCATCGTGCCGATGATGCTGGCCAGCGATGGGGTGGCGGTGGACGTGGTGGAGATTAACCCCGGCGTGGTGCCGCTGGCGGAGGCGTGGTTTGGATTTGAGCGAAAGAAAATGCGGCGGTTGGTGGTCGGCGATGGCCGGTATTTCCTGAACCGGTCGCGGGAGCAGTATGACGCCATCGTGATGGACGCATTTCTGGGCGACTCATCGCCAGCGCACCTGATGACCGTGGAGGCTTTTGAGTCGATGCGCCACCGCCTGAGACAGGGCGGCGTGCTGGTAATGAATACCTTTGGCCGCGGCTTGGAGACACCTGGCGAGGTGGAGCCAACGGCATTGGTGTTTGACCGGCCGGATGATTTTTACACCGGCTCGCTGCACGCCACGCTCAAGGTGGTGTTCCCGCATGTTCGCGTGCATGGATCAGGAAACGGCAATGTTTTTTTCGTGGCGTCGATGGAGCCACTCACGATACATCAGATTCCGACATTCGAGCGATCGCACAGGTCGCTGCGCGAAAGCCCCGACCTCACGCGTCAGCCGTTAATTGCCTGGAAGCGCAACTGGCGCGTGGCCGCTGGGCTGGGAATGCTTATGACCGACGACTTCAACCCCATCGAGTACCACGACGCGACGCATCGGGAATCCACCCGAAAGGGCCTTGTGTCCGGCCTGCGATGAAACCTCTCTTGCGGCGCGGCCTGCTCCACGAGGGTCGGCAGTGGGCGGTGCTGGACAGGACTCGTTCGGCGCACGGAATTTTACTGGTCATCCAGCGCAAGGACGGCTCGAACGTGGTTCGGCGGCGGCTGCTCAACGATGATTTGATCCAGAACACCTACGACCCCGAGCGCCACCAAAGTCTTTCGACCTTCACCGGCGCACTCACGGGGCTGGCGTTAGCGTATGTGGATCGGCTGGAAAAAGCACTGTGCATCGGCGTGGGCGCGGGCATGGTGCCGCGCCAGTTGGCGGCGGCAGGAGCGACGGTGGACGCAGTGGAGATCAACCCGGAAATCACTCAACTGGCGGAGCAGTTTTTTGATTTTAATCCGAAGGTGATGAATCTAGTCATCGGAGAGGGACGAGCCTTTGCCGAGCAATCGACCGACGCGTACGACGTGGTGGTGCTCGATGCTTTTCTCGTCACCTCGGCATCGGCGCATCTGCTCACGCGCGAGGCGTTGGAGATGCTGCGCGACCGGCTTCGACCGGGCGGAATTTTGGTGGCCAACACCTTCGGTGAGTTTGACGCGCGCCAGCGTGAGTTGTCGGCGAGCTTGGGCTGCACGTTACGCGAAGTTTTTGGCGCGAAATCGGTGGGCGCGCATGCCTCTGGACAGGGGAATGTGTTTCACGTCGCCACGAACGGACAACGACTGGAGCCAGTGGGCGCGCCGGATTTCTCGAGAGAACACCCGGCGATCCAGTTTGAGTTGCAGTTGATGTGGGAGGGGCGGCGCGAATTTAAACCCGGTGAGGGGCGCGTGTTGACCGACGCGATGCTTCCGGGATCCGGTTTTCCGGGTTGAAAACACGGGTAGTCGACGTGTATGTTCCCGCGTGCCAGCCAACGAAACAGCCGAGGCCAAAGTCGCCGCGTTGCCCCGCCGTGAGCTGTGGCTCTTTGGGGCGACAATTTTCCTAGGTGCGTTTCTATTGTTTCAAGTCCAGCCGATCATCGGCAAATATATCCTGCCGTGGTTTGGCGGCACGCCGGGAGTGTGGACAACCTGCCTGCTGTTTTTCCAATGCCTGCTGCTGGGCGGCTACGCCTACGCGCACGGATTGTCCCAACTCGAGCCCCGCAAACAGGCGCGCATTCACCTGACGCTGCTGGCCATAATTGGAATCATTTTGGGCGTGGCGGTGATTTTTATGTTGGCTGGTTTTCAGCCAATTGAATGGCTAAAGCCAAATCCGGAAACGGCTGCTAACCAACCGGTCTTGGGAATCCTCATGTTGCTGGGCGTGGGCATCGGGTTGCCATACCTCGTGCTGTCATCTACTGGCCCGCTCATCCAGTCGTGGTTTGCCCGCAAGCACGAGGGCCGATCGCCGTACCGGCTCTACGCGCTCTCCAATGTCGGCTCGCTGCTGGCGCTCGTCAGCTACCCTTTTCTGGTGGAACCATTCACCACGCGCGGCCTGCAAGTGGGCGCGTGGGCGCTTGGCATGGTGTTTTTCGCGGTGGTATGTGGTGCGGTTGCCCGGGCCATAAAGCAACTGCCAAAAGCAGAAACAAAAATAGACGAGCACTCGCCAACTGCCCGTCCGGATTTAAAGTGCCAGCTCTTGTGGCTGCTGCTGCCGGCCTGCGGCACCGCCCAGCTGATGGCCACGACCAATAAGGTCAGCCAGGACGTGGCGGTCACGCCCTTTCTCTGGATCCTGCCGCTCACGCTGTATTTACTGACTTTCATCATCGCCTTTGACAACCCGCGTTGGTACTGGCGCCCGATGTTCGCGGTGCTGCTCGTGGGCTGCTCGCTGGTGACGCTGTGGACCCTAAAACAAGGAGTCGACGCCGACATCCTCGTGCAGGTGGGGGTATTAAATTCCACCCTGTTCATAGGCTGCATGGTGTGCCATGGCGAACTCTACAAACTGCGACCAGAGCCCGTGCTGCTCACGCGGTATTTCCTGACCATCTCCGCGGGCGGCGCACTGGGCGGCCTGTTTGTGGCGCTGGTGGCTCCGGCTGTTTTTAACGGCTACTGGGAATATCAAATCGCGCTCTGGAGCTGCGGCGCGCTGCTGGCGGGCGTTTGTTTCGTGGACAAGGCCCAGTGGAATTTAAACCGTTGGTGGGTGCGGGTGCTGCTGTTGATTTGTTGGCTGTCAGTTTGCTGGGCGGTATATCGCCGCAGCAATGTCTTTGTGCCGCATGTTTGGCTGGTCTGCATTCGGCTTATGCTGGTCAGCTGGCTGATCTTTTTCCTGCTGGGCCTCGCCTGGAAGACACCCCCCCGCTGGCCTCGCCTGCGCCTGTTGGGGTTCGCCGCCATCGCCGCGGGCTGCAGCTTGGGTGACTCGGCAATGTCGCTCGAGCTGGCTGGCTACCGCAACCTGCTCACCAACCCGCTGGTCACCTTGCCCGCGTTCCTGTTGCTAATGGCCATCAACTTCGTCTGGTCGAGCGTGCGCGAATGGAACGGCTGGCGGTTGCCGGCCTACATGCCGCTGGCCGTGATAGTGGCCGGCATGGGCGGCCTGCTGATTTCGCAGATTAAAAAAGACCGCGAGGACATCGCCATCCAGTCGCGCAACTTTTATGGCGTCATCCGCATTTACGACTACAACCTTACCGCCTACACCTTGCGCGGGCACGATGCATCCGTCACCACTGTGGCGGCCAGCCCCGACGGCCGCAAGCTGGCCACCACCTCCACCGATGGAGACACGCGCGTCTGGAACTCCGAGACCGGTTTGGAACTTTGGCCCCTGTACACCGGCGGCAGTCCGGTGCGGGCCTTGGCGTTCAGCCCCGACAACCGATGGCTACTCACCGGCGACGCATCCGGCCACATCCGGTTTTGGGACATGGCCAGCGGGCGAGAAAAGAAAACTATTTCCGCCCTTAAATCCCACACCACCAGCCTCGCTTTCAGCCCGGATGGCCGGTGGCTCGCTGCCGGCTGCGCCGATGGCAAGGTGCGGAGGTGGTTAGTGGCCGACGACTCGAACGAGGAACAGGCCGCCCTGCACGCCCATGCCGCGGGCGCGGTGGCGGTGGTGTTTCTTGGCCCAGAGCGACTGGCCATCGCTGGACGGGGCGGCCGGGTGAAAATTTTTAATGCCAAGGGCGAGTTGCAGCAGACCCTTGGAGCTGCCGGCCCTGTGCGGGCATTGGCGACCGATGGCAACGGATTGTTGGCTGCCGGCGGCGACCGCGGCACGGTGCGATTTTGGAATGCCGCCGACGGCAAACTGCGCCACGAGTTGGCGTCCGAACAGGGAAGCGTGCGCAGTCTGGCATTTAACAAGCACGGCACGCGACTGGCCGCAACTGGCGCAAAGGGCGGAGTAGAGATGTGGCAATCGAGCCGGTCACCGGGCAAGGAAACTTGGCACCGGATCTTCACGCTCGACGGCCACAAGGACGGCGCGAACGGAGTCACGTTCCTGAAGCCAAAAAAATGGATGCCCAAGCATCACACGGGAAAACATCTGGATTGGGTGGTCACTGGTGGCGCGGATAATCTCGTGAAGGTGTGGAACGTGGATGATCATTCGCGGCGGTTGGTCAATGGCCGCATCACCCACGGCATGCAGTACAGCAACCCGAACTGGGCGGAGATGCCCACGTCATATTACGGCGGCCAAAGCGGCATTGGCATTGCACTTGCGTTTCGGCGCGAGACCGGGCGCGGACAGCGTGTCGGCGTGGTGGGACTCGGCACCGGCTCGGCCGCCGTGTATGCCAAGAAGGGGGACGATTATTTGTTTTACGACATCAACCCCGAGGTGGAACGAATTGCTGAGGAGGATTTCAGCTATCTGCGCGACGCCCGTCGACGCGGGGCCAAGGTGAAAATCACGCTGGGCGACGCTCGGCTTTCAATGGAACAGGAGAAGCCGCGGGGCTTCGACGTGCTCGTGCTCGACGCCTTCAGCAGCGACGCCATCCCCGTGCACCTGCTGACCCGCGAGGCGCTGAAAATCTACGAACGCCACATGGACAAGAACGGCGTCATCGCCGTGCACATCTCCAACCGGCATTTAAAACTCGAGGGAGTGACGCTGCGCTTGGCCAATGAACTGGGCTGGAAAACCGCGCGCATTTTTGGTGGCAAGAAAGACGAAGACGACAAAGAGAAACACTACCTTTATTATTCGGAATGGATTTTGCTCACGCGCAACGAGGATTTTCTTCAGCTGGAAAAAATCAAGCGCCATCAGGAAACCGCGCCAAGCACCAAGCCGAGGGTGCTCTGGACCGATGATCACGTGAGTATTTTCCCCATTGTGGAATCACCGGACTGGTGGCCCCGCTGGCTGGGAGGCGGGCTACAATGAGTGGGCGCGAGCAACCTTCCTGGGTAGAACTGTTTCCCGATCGCGATTTCCGTGTTGGCTTTGGTGCCCGGCCTGGTGATGCCGCTCGTTTTTTTTCGCCTACTGCGGAGCACGAGGAGTTGCTGGCCGAACGGCGGCGTTGGATTAAAGAGACTCCAAGCCATTGCCTTTTAAGCGAGCCTGCTGCCGCCCCGATGATCGAGGAGACCTGCCAACTGGCCCGCGACTGGGGCACGGTGGATGAGAAGCCTGAAGGCTTCCGCAGCCTCGGCGAACGTTGGGAGCCGGACATTGTACTGCTCGAAATGAACGAGGCCGCCCAATTTGTGATGCGTGCCGGCGCGGTTTGTTTCCCCTCTGCTTGGGCGCCCGAAACCAAGATGGGAAAGCCGATCCACGATATCCACACGCCGGTTCCCACACTCAATCGCGACCTCGGCGATCGCATCGATAAATTCATCGGCAACATCAAACTAGGGACCGCTTGGGAACGCTCGAACTGGGGCCTGAGCCGCTCGCCAGAACGCAACCAGCATCCCGAGCTGGACACGCCCAGGCTTTTGCCGCCCTTCACGGCGGAGGAATCGTGGGTTCGCAGCGAAGATCAGGTGTTGACCCGCCTTCCGAATACCGGTGGTCTCCTCTTCGGCATTCGCATCGTGAACATCTCACTTGCCGAGATAAAAAAACACCCTGTCGCAGCTGCGGGACTTCATCGCGCAATCGCCACGATGCCCGATGAGGTGGCGGAATATAAAAATATCACTGTGGCCCGCGAGCAGTTGCTGTCACTGCTGCGCTAGTCGGTCACTTCCTCCGTCAACGCCGCGCCGCGTCGGCCTTTTTCGCCCGAGGGATAATCCGAGAGCAACGCCAAGCTGGAGGCGATGATGAGTCCCGCGCTGAACAGGCTGAGGCTCGAGGCGGTCACAAAACCAATCAACCAAAAGCCGAGAAAGGGCGCGAGGAAAACACGGATGCCGTTGAAGAAGACGTGCACGCTCATGTAATCGGCCACGTGCTTGGCGGGGGCAAACTTGGTCACCCACAGGCTCCACGCCACTTCGCCGCCGGAGTTGCCGATCCCAAAGAGGGCCGCCGCGATGCACAGGCCGGTCATCGAGGTGCTGTTGAAAAATACCAGCAGCGAGCCCGCGAAGAAAAAATTCAGCACCACGCGCAGCACGAAGAAATTCATCTTGTCAAACAGGCTGCCCCAAAACGGGCTGCACACGAGCTTTACGACGTTTGGAATCACCACCAGGATCAGCGCGATGTTTGCCGGCGTGGCGTTGAATCCCAGCGTGTAGTCGTCGTAGGCATCTGCGTTGGCGAGGTACTCCACGCGCAGCGGGAAAAGCATGAGGTTGCCAATGCCAAAGATCATCCAGCAAATGAGAATGTGCCGAAAAAGTTTATCCTCCTTCACAAACCTCAGCGAGCGGAAGGGATGCGTACCTTTCGCGCGCGTGAGCGGTTGCGCGGGTAGCCGCGAGAAGCAAAACGCCACCCACACAAAGCCGCCGGAAAAAATCAGCATCAACCAGCGCGGATAGTTCGCCAGCTTTTGGCCCGAGCCCTCGCCGTTGGTCAAAATCCAGCCTGCCAAAAAACCAAACACCGCCGCGCTGAAGATGCGAATCATCGCCGTTCGCGAGAAATATTTGCCGCGCCGACGCGCCGGATAATTTTCCTGATAAATCTG
>Ga0114993_10003743_pt1 | contig 15573 bp, 14 predicted proteins | sample ArcticOcean_MG_C_FD_87042 | JGI IMG/M metagenome (GOLD analysis project Ga0114993, IMG submission 87042) | Marine microbial communities from western Arctic Ocean - ArcticOcean_MG_CB2_150 | ecosystem: Environmental > Aquatic > Marine > Oceanic | place: Arctic Ocean: Canada Basin | collected...
CTGTTTCCATAAATAATCTGAATGTATTGCATTAATATAAAAACTAAATGATTATTATTTATACTAATTTTTTATACTAATATTAAAAATTAAATTAAGTTATAATTAGTGAGAAAATACTTTTTTTATTTCATTTACATGATAACATTTATTTTTTAAGTTTAATAGTATGTTGATATGTTTTTTATTAACAGCCACACTTATTAGGGAGGTAATAAGATGAAGAAATTTTTGACTTTTGTATTTTTATTTTTTGTTAGTTTTGGCGTCACTTCTGCTTATGCTAAGGGTGAACATATAGCTTTTTTTGCTGCTTCTAGTGAAAATGGTTTTAACCAAGCAGTATATGAAGGTGTAGTTGCTAAAGCTAAAGAATTAGGCGCAACAAGTAAAATGTTTAACGGAGAGTTTAATGCAGTAGTGCAAGCACAACAAATTGAGGATGCAATAGCTTCGCAAGAATTTGATGGGTTTGTAGTTTTGCCTAATGACTCAGTAGGAATTGCTAGTTTTGTAAAAGAAGCAATAGATGCTGGAATTCCAACCTCTACAACTTTGTTTCCAATTGGTCCTGATTTAACATCTATCAAGGATCAAGTTGGTGGAATTACAGCTACTATAATACATCCAGTTATCGAAGGTGCTGCTATGCAAGCAGAAGCAGTAGTAAATGAAGGGTGTAAGAATATTGATCCTTGTAATGTTATAATTATAATCGGACAAAAAATTTATCCTTTTGATGCTTTAAGATTAGAAACATTTCATAAAGTTCTAAGCGGACATAGTAATATTAAAGTAGTCGCGGAAGTAATGGGGAACTACGATCCTGATTTATCATTAACTGGTGTGCAAGATGCTCTTCAGGCAAATGCTGGATCAAAGATTCATGTTATTTTATCAAACGCAGATCAACATTTAGTTGGAGCTGACATTGCTCTTGAAGATGCTGGTTATGTAGTTGAAGATGTTTTTCTAATGGGAGGGGGAGCTTCAGCAATAGGTTTGGATATGGTTAGGACAGGAAGATGGGATTACACCAAGGGAGATTTTCCTTATAGTTTAGGTTTATATGGTACTGATGCTGTGATTAAACATATACGTGGAGAGTCTTATGAATCCGAAATTAATATGGATGAACGTGGACCTGTTCCAGGACTTATTAATAAAGCTGTTTTAGATAAATTTCCTGATTTCAAAGGAGAATGGAAGGGTTAGAAGATTTAATCTATTCATTTTAATCACTGGGCTTGACTTTTATCAAGCCCAGTATTTAGTAATATAAATTTTGTTAAAATAATTTAAAATTTTATGGTATCTTATAAATTAATTAATTTTTTGAGACAGTATGCTGTTTTAATTTTAATTGTAATTTTAATGATAGCATTATCAATTGCGAGTGATGCATTTTTGTCTCCAAGAAATTTATTAAATATTTTAAATCAAAATGCCCCTCTTGCAATAATTGCTGCCGCATTAACATTATGTATAATTGCAGGAGGCTTTGATCTTTCTACAGCATCAATTTTTGGCGTAGCTAGTTGTACTGCTGCATGGATTGCTGTTAACATTGATCCTTATTTAGGATTAGCCCTAGCTCCAGTTATTGGTATTGTATTGGGTTATGCAAATGGTGTACTTATTACTTCTTTGGGTGTTCATTCTTTTTTAGCAACTATTGCTACAAGTTTAATTTATAGAGGATTAGCAATATTAATAACAGGTGGTTTTTTAATACCTGTCAGAATGCCAGAATTTATATGGTTAGGAAGAGGAAAAATATATGGAGTTCATTATACAATTTTTATTCTTATTTTTTTCACGATCATTATGACCATAACTCTTAATAGAACAACTTTTGGGAGAAATGTTTTTGCTGTTGGTGGAAATGAAGAAGCAGCAAAATTATCTGGTATACGGGTTAATTTAATCACAATATATACTTTTGCGCTGACAGGTTTTGCAGCAGGAATTGCAGGAGCTATCCAGGTGTCAAGAATTTCTCTTGGTCAACCTCAAGCAGGTTTAGGAATGGAACTTCAAGCTATTGCTGCAGTTATACTTGGAGGAACAAGTATTTATGGCGGAGAAGGAGCAGTATGGAGATCAGTAGCAGGAGTTATGGTTTTAGCATTAATTAACAACGGTTTTAATATTTTAAATGCGGATCCGTTTTGGAAAGATGTAACAACCGGTGTTATTATATTTGGAGCAGTTGCACTTACTGCTGGTAGGAAGAAATAAATATAATGAGGTATAGAGTGGCAGCAGATATTGGCGGAACATTTACAGACATTGTAATAGAGGATAGAAAGCACAAAAAAAACCTAACAACAAAAATTTTATCTACCCGACAAAATCCAGCAATTGCAGTTTTGGATGGATTAAAAAAAAATATAGATGATTTTAAAGAAATAAATTTTCTAGTTCATGGACAAACTGTTGGTTTAAATGCATTTTTAGAAAGAAAAGGATCAAGGGTTCTTTTGATTATGACGTCAGGAATAAGCGATACTTATACCATTGCACGTGGAGACAGGAAAACTCTTTATGATGTACAGTATAGAAAACCTAAGCAGCTTGTTCCCAGAAAAGATGTTCATGAAGTTAATGAAAGAATGTCTTGGGAAGGAAAAATAATTCAAAAATTAGATGAAAAAGGATTTATACCAATAATAAAAAAAATAAAAAATGAAAATATAAAAGCTGTTGCTATATGTTTTCTTCATTCATATATTAATCCACAACATGAAATTGATGCAAAAAAAATTTTAAAAAAAAATATTGATAGTGATGTTGTAATTTCTTTATCCCATGAAATTTCTAGAGAGTGGAGAGAATATGAAAGATCTTCAACAGCAGTTATGAACGCTTACATTGGTCCAATTGTAAATAATTACTTAATACGCCTTGAAGATGAATTGCGAAATAATAATTATTCTAAACCTGTATATATAATGCAATCTAATGGAGGAATAATTAATGCAAAAACAGCAATTGAAAATCCTGTTCACACTCTTTTGTCTGGTCCTGTAGGAGGTGCAATTGGAGGAGCTGCATTATCAAAATTTATTAACAAACCAAATCTTATTTGTGTGGACATGGGAGGAACATCATTTGATATGAGTTTGATCATCGATGGATCGCCTAGTGTGACGAATGAAACAGAGCAGCAATCGTTACCTTTGCTTATTCCTATGGTAGACATTCATACAATTGGTGCAGGCGGAGGATCAATAGCTTGGTTAGAGGCTGGCGCCTTAAGGGTTGGACCGCAAAGTGCAGGTGCTAATCCAGGCCCAGCATGTTATGGAAAAGGAGGTTTGGAACCCACTGTAACGGATGCTAATATATTTTTAGGCAGAATTGGTTCTGAATCTAAACTTGGTGGATGGATGAAGTTGGATTTGAAAAGTTCAAAAAAAGCATTAGCAAGAATGGCAAAAAAAATATCCATGACTAATATTCAATTAGCTGAAGGAATACTGTCAATTATAAATGCTAAAATGTCTGATGCTATTAGAACTATAACTGTTAAACATGGCATAGATCCTAGAGAATTTTCATTAGTTGCATTCGGAGGTGCTGGTTCTATGCATGCTGCGTGGATAGCAGAAGAACTTGATTTGAAAGAAGTTATTGTCCCACCTAACCCTGGAACATTTTCAGCATGGGGAATGTTACAAACTGATATTCGAAGAGATTTAACAAAAAGTTATTTTAAAATTTTATCTAAAACAAACAAACAATCTTTTCATAGTAATTATCAAGATTTAATTAATGAAGCATCAAAACTTCTTAAAGACGAAGGTGTAAGTACAAAAAAAATGTTATTTTATCCAACTGCTGATATGCGATATATTGGTCAAGAATATTATGTTAATATTACTATCGATAAATCTTTTGATATTAAAAAAATTAATACAGCTTTTCATAAAACTTATCAGAAAACATTCGGCCATTCAACACCAGAAGCTCCAGTAGAAATTATCAATTTAAGATTAATAGCTTTAGGAAAAGTTGAGAGACATAAAAATTATTCACAATTAAATCATGATATTAATAAAAAACAAAAAAGAAAAAAAATTCCTACTAGAGACATTATTTTTGAAAACAAAAAATTTAAAACGAAGGTGATTGATAGAATGCTTATTAAGATTAAAGATATATTAAATGGCCCTTTAATAATTGAGGAGGAAAGTGCCACTACAGTCATTCCACCTAAGTATTTTGCTTTTTGTGACTTAATGGGAAATTTAATAATTAAAAGAAAGAAAAAAAAATGAAAAAAATTGATCCAGTAAGTACAGAAATTATTCGCAATGCATTTATCTCAATTGCCGAAGATATGAATGCTGCGCTTATAAGAAGTGCCTATACACCAGTTATTTATGAAGGAAAAGATTGTGTTGTTGCACTTTTGGATGAAAAAGGTGATGTTTTAGGTCAATCTTCAGGCTTACCTCTTTTTTTGGGTAATCTAGAAACTTGTGTAAAGGGGACCGCTGAAATGTTTGGTTGGGATCATTTTCAACCAGGAGATATATTTTTTGTAAATGATTCTTATTTTACTGGGACACATTTAAATGATGCAACAATTTTTGCACCTATATATCTACATAAAACTTTAGTAGGATTTTCCGCTAGCCGAGCTCATTGGTTAGATATTGGAGGTAAAGATCCTGGTGGCCCAATGGATTCAATTAATATTTATCAAGAAGGATTTAGATGGTCACCTACTAAAATATATGAAAAAAATTTACCAAGAAAAGATATTATTAATTTTTTAAAAATGAATGGTCGCTTTGGATATACATTGGAAGGAGATTTAAATGCACAAATTGCTGCTGGTAAAACAGGTGAAAAAAGATTTTTATCAGTAATAAATCGTTTTGGTTTAAAAAAAGTAAGAGATGCTCGTAATGAGATATTTAAACAATCAGAAATAATAGAAAAAGAAACAGTAAAAAAAATTAAAGATGGAACTTATATTGCCGAAGGTTATCTAGATAATGATGGCATTACTAAAGATCATATAAAAATAAAAATGACAATTAATATTTCGGGGGAAAAAGTAAATATAGATTTGGCAGGCTCTTCTCCTCAAAAGACTGGACCTGTTAATTGTGGATTTGCTCAAACTATATCCGCTTGTCGTGTAGCTTTCAAAAATTTAATTAACCCTTCTCGACCTGTTGATGGGGGAACTTTTAAAACTTTAAATGTTGAAGCCCCAGAAGGCTCAATTTTTAAAGCTACAGAACCTGTCGCATGTCAGTGGTATTTTTCTATATTGGGGCTTTTGATTGATGGTTTTATTAAAGCTTTATCTCCTGTAATGAAAGATTTTTCTGCCGCAGGTCATTATGGTGATTCTATGGTTTTTATTCTCCATGGTTTAGATCATCGAAATAAATCACCATTTATAGCTGTGGAACCAACTCCTGGAGGTTGGGGTGCTTGGGGGAAAAATGATGGTGCAGATGCATTAATTAATAATGTTAATGGAGCCTTTAAAGATATTCCTATTGAGATTTATGAAAATAAATACCCAGTTACAATTAGAAATTATGGGATTAGACCAGATACTGGTGGACCAGGATATATGCGAGGGGGATGTGGACTGTATAAGGAGTACACCATAAACACAGATCTGCATCTTTCTTTGTGGTTTGAAAGATCAAAAACAACTGGCTGGGGTTTATTTGGAGGCAAAAATGGAATAGGACCGAATGTTATAATTAAATCTCCTAATGGTAAAAAAGAAAATAGATTAAAATCTAATTCTCTACCTGTTTCTAAAGGCACTAAAATTACAACTTTCACTGGAGGAGGAGGTGGATTTGGAGATCCTTATAAAAGGAGACCTGAAAAAGTTTTGGATGACCTAATAAATAGCTTTGTTTCAAAAAAAAATATAAAAAAAGATTATAAAGTAATATTATCAAGTAATTCAAAAATTAATTTTCATAAAACAAAAGAGTTGCGAAAAAAAAAATACTGATTACAATAATTTAAATAGGATTTTATATATGAATAATCAAAATATTAAAAAAATAATTTCAAAATTAGACAGTAATAATTTAGATGCTATTGCATTAGTACCAGGTTCAAACTTTAGATATTTAACTGGTGGAAATTTTCCTCTCATGGAGAGACCAACTTTATTAATTATATCCAAAACTATTAAACCAATAGCTATATTGCCTGTTTTGGAAATAGATAAGTTTTCCAAACTAAATATAGATGCAGAAATTATTGAATGGCAAGATAGCGATGGATATCAATCAGCATTTGATAAAGCTTTTAATATATTAGGCTCTATTTCTAAGCTTGGAGTAGAAGGTCAACGCATGAGAGTTTTTGAAATGCAAGCAATTTCAAAAGCTTCAAAAAATTTATCTATTTTAAATGCACAAAAAATCATAAGTGAAATTAGACTATTAAAAAATACTGAAGAGGTACAAAACTTGCGTAAGGCAATTAAGATAGCTGAAATTTCATTGCAAAACACAATTAAGTTTGTAGAAATAGATAAAACTGAAATTGAAATTAAAAACTTTCTTATTCAACAACTTTATCATAATGGAGCTGAAGATCTTGGCTTTGACCCAATTGTTTTAGCTAGTGATAATTCAGCTTTACCTCATGGAAATTCGAGAAATGATTATCTGATTAAAAAAGGTGATTGTTTGCTATTTGATTTTGGTGCTACTATTAATGGCTATCATTCAGATATCACTAGAACTTTTTTTGTTGGATCTGTTTCTGATGAAAATAAAAATATTTATCAAGCTGTACTAAAGGCCAACGAATTAGGAATAAAAATTTCAAGACCTAACTTAACTTTACATGAACTAGATGATGCAGTTCTAAATTCTCTTAGTGATTCTGGATATTTAGATTTAATTGTTCATAAGACTGGTCACGGTTTAGGTATGGATGTTCATGAAGATCCATATGTTATGAGAAATAATTTAGAAGAACTAAAATCAGGCATGGTTATAACTATAGAGCCAGGCTTATATAAAAAAGGTAGCTTAGGCGTTAGAATAGAAGATGATGTTTTAATTAATGATCAAGGTTGTGAAAGCCTTTCAAATTTTCCAAAAAATTTATCAATTATTTAATTTTATACTTAAATTATTTTGATTTTATTAGATTTTTAAAATAAAATGTTATTTAATCCGATTAGAAGCTAATTTAATTAGTTTTTTAGTAGGGTATTTCAATAAAAAGACCTTTTTCTTTAATTGTTAGATGCTCCATCTTCATATTAAAAATTCTGACCTTCTTCAAAAACTAAAATATCTCATAAGCATGATGAGGAAATATATATAGAACATATAAAAATTGAGAATATACTTCTTAATTAAATCATTTTTCAAATTTATTTTTCTAAATTTAATTCACAAGCATGCAAGTAACGTAAGATGTTGGCGTGATCGTAGTGATTGGAAGGAAAAAGTTCACATTACAGATTATTCTTTTTTAAACTGGATAATCATTCTTGCTATAACTTATTATTACTGCTAAATTTTTATTAATATATTTACTGGGAGGTAGAATGAGTATTAAAATTTTAATTAAACTTTTTATTTCAATTTCTATATTGTTATTTTCTTCAACATCTTTTTCAAAAGAAGTTGTAGTTCGTATTGTTTCCAAAGATCTTAGTGCAGATAGTGAACTTGATCAACAGTATTTGCAACTTGGAGTTGATGCATTAAAGAAACAAGGAATTGATATAAAGTTAGAAATCGTTGAATTGAGTGGAGGACAAAAGTACAAAGACAAACTTCCTCTTGCCATAATGTCAGGAAACATACCTGATATTATTTATGATCAATATGGATATGATAAAGTTATGGCAGATCAAGGAATTCTAGAAGATCTTAGACCTTATATTGCTAATTCTGAGCATGTACAAAATGTAATGTGGAAGCATAATAAAGTAAGGATAGAAAATTATCCTTATATGTTAAGAGGTCACCCTCCAAGAATAAGAATTGGAACTGTTAGAGCAGATTTTCTTGAACAAGCAGGCATGAGTGAGCCACAAACATTGGATGATTATTATAATATGTTGAAAGCTTTTTCTGAGTCTGATTTTGATGGCAATGGAGTTAATGATACATTTGGCTTAACAATGACTGGGGATACTAGCCGTTGTGATTGGATTTTTGAACCAGCATTTGGTTTAGGTGCAAGTTGGGAAAAAAATAGTGATGGATATTCACACAGATTTATTAATCCCAAACAAAAAGATAAATTTGCATTTTATAAAAAATTATATGATGAGGGCATTTTAGATCCTGAATTTATAACTGATAAATGGGATGTAATGGAAGACAAATATTATTCAGGTAAAGCTGGAATGATTTGTGGTAATGTTGGTATTACTATGAATATTTATCAAGGTAAAATGGACAATGTGCAAGGAAAACATACTCCAATTATTTCTTTAAAACCACCTGCCAACGCCTTTGCACCGATTGATGCTTCAAAGGAACAAAGGGGCTATATGATTTCAGCCTTATCAGAAGTAAAAGATGAAGCTTTTGCCCTTATAGAGTTTTATGCTTCTCCTGAGGGAATAATAATTGAGCAACTTGGGTTAGAAGGAATTCATCATAATGTAGTTGATGGGAAATATGTGTTGACTGATAAGCATCCAATTCATGAACCATTATTCTTTGAACCTAATATACCAGCACCAGTTAACATATTAGTTCCAGCAGCAGCTCAATCGTTTGATTATGCAGCTGAAATGGTAACCTATGATAATGCGTTTGCGTTTCCTGAAGAACTTAAGCCTCAAGCTGACAGTGCCAATAATACCTATTGGGAATATTCATATAAATTTATTTCTGGTGAAATTCCATTAAGTGATTTTGATGAATATGTTGATATCTGGCTTAATTCTGGGGGGGAAGCTATTACAGAATATGCAAATACTGTTTTGCAGTAATTATTGAAAAGTGAATTTATAAAAGTAACTTTGAACATATGGGGCATTTAAATTAATATTTTAGCTGCCCCCATTTGGTTAAATTATAAAGACAATATAATTATTTATTTGAAGTATTTTAAAACAAATTAAAATATGAATTTATATTTTAAAAAACTGGGAAAGTTAAAAATTAATGAAATTAATAAAAAAACATTATTTATTATATTTATTCTTATTACCCACTTTAATTTTTTTATTTATTTTTCATTATCTTCCAATATTTGAATCAAAGCTAGCCTTTCAAAAATTTAGAATTATTGGTTCCAATGAATGGGTTGGACTAAAATATTTTAAAATATTATTTAGTCATTCTGCTTTCTATAATGTTCTTTGGAATACTGTCATTATCAGTTCTATGAAAATGGCTTTTACCTTTCCTGTCCCTATAATTTTAGCATTAACTTTGAATGAAGTAAGAAATGATTCACATAGGAGATTTTTTCAAAGCATATTGTATATTCCTCATTTTTTGTCATGGGTGATAATATCAGGAATTTTTATATCAATGCTTTCTATAAATAACGGCGCTGTAAATAATATTATTCAAATGATGGATTTTGATCCCATAAATTTCATAGTACATGCTAAATTTGTTAGGTGGGTATTAGTTATTAGTGAGATTTGGAGAAGTGCAGGCTGGGATTCAGTTTTATATATCGCAGCAATATATAGTATTAATCAAGAGTTGTATGATTCGGCAAAAATAGATGGTGCAACCAGATGGCAACAAACAATATTTATAACTCTACCAATGATAGTTCCAATGATAATTACAGTTTTTATTTTAAATTTAGGTTTTTTTCTATCTGCAGGATTTGATCAAGTTTTTAACTTAATGAACACTGCAACATTAAGTAAAATCGATATTATTGACACATATGTTTATCGAGTTGGATTATTGCAAGGAAACTTTTCATTATCAATTGCAGGAGGTTTATTTAAGGGCTTTTTTGGTTTTATTTTTATTCTAAGTACTCATTTTATCGCAAAAAAATTTAGTGGCAGAGGTCTGTGGTGAAAAAATATAATTTTACACTAAATGATTTGATAATTTATTTATCATTATTTTTAGGTGTTTTTATAGTTATTTGGCCGTTATTAAATTTATTGGCTTGGGCATTAACGCCAACTAAAAATGTTCACCTTCTTGATGGCTTAGATATATTTCCAAAGGGATGGGATACCGATGTTTTTAAGTTGTTGCTTACAAATCCTAGAGTTTTAAAATCTTTTATGAATAGTATTTATATTACTACTACAGGTTTATGTTTAAATCTTTTTTTTACAGCATTAGCAGCTTATGCTCTATCTAAAAATTATCTTCCAGGTAGGAATATTCTCCTAACTTTAATAATTTTTACATTGGTATTTGAGCCATCCATTGTTCCAGAATTTTTAGTTGTTAAAAGAATTGGCTTGCTTGATAGTTATTGGTCTGTAATTTTATATAAAATGGTAAACGTTTATTATTTAATTTTGATGATACGTTTTTTTAAGGAGTTACCTGAAGCTTATTTTGAAGCTGCTGAAATTGATGGAGCTAATCATTTTCAAATTTTTTATTATATTGTTTTGCCATTAAGTATTCCTGCCCTTATGGTAATTGGTCTTTTTTATACTGTTTCTCATTGGAACGAATATTTTCATGCAATGATTTATTTAAATGATACTTCAAAATGGCCTCTACAAGTTCTTTTAAGAGAATTTGCAATAGTTGGAGATAGAGGCTCATTGGCAAGTTTTCAAGATATTACTGAGGGTCAAACATGGGGTGATGTTTACCAAATTGACATTAGGAGAATTAGGGCAACAATAATATTTATTTCTTTGTCTCCTATACTTTTATTATTTCCTATTATACTTAGATATTTAACTAAAGGAATAAACTTAGGAGGGATCAAGGAGTGAATATGATGGATAATTCTATAAAGAAAATTTTTAAATTAGATTCTCAAATTTTAAAACCAAGAAAGTTAAATCAGACATGGATAAAGGATATAGGATATGATCAAGCTCCTCACTATAGTGAAAAAATGGGTTTGTATGAACTAGAGGATTTTTTAACAGTTACTTCAGAAAGAATAGATCATGTTAAAATAACTACAACTCAAATATTAAACTGTCCAGAAATATGGCTTAAAAAAAAGATTGGAACTTATAAAAAATATAAAGTTCAGCCTTATCTTGATCATACCTATTTTATGAAAGCATACGAGGTAGGAGCAGTAGATAAAGCTATTGTATTAGGAAAAGAATTGGGTTTTGAATATATTGAATTTATGAGTACATACAAAGATGTACCTGAAGAGGATTTATTTAGATGGAGAAAATTATCTAAGGAATTAGGATTAAATATATTTTATGAGCATCACCCAAAAAGAAATTGGTTCAAAAGTTCTGATGAAGAATCTTCAGCTTTTGCAGATATTATTTCTATGGCCAAACCCTTTATTGATGATGGGGCTCAAATGCTAGTTTTAGATCATGAAGAATTTGAACTTCAAAATAATGAAGGAAAAGTTAATTATAAAGAAATTATAGATTATTTTGGAAAAGAAAAAATTTGTTTTGAGATAACATCCCCAAAGGAAGGAAATGAAAGATGGTTGCATGATCTTAAAAAATATTTTCAATTATTTGGCTCCAATATAAATGTTTGTAATGTAATGCCTAGTCAAGCATTATTAATTGAAAATTTAAGAAAAAATCCTAATTTAGATTTAATTCCCAAAAGATTTTAAATTATGAGTAATCTAAGGAAAATTTTTTTTTCTATATTTAAAAATGCCTACACTAGAATCTGATTCATGGGTTACATATGATGGTACTAGAAAAAAAATATATATGACAGGTGATAGTGACGCACAACCTTACCCTCCAGGTGTTAAAAAAGAAAAAAAATAAAAATGATGATTCAACCTTCTGTGATTAATATATTTGAAAAAGCTGTCAGAAAAGCTGGAAAATCAATTGTACGTGATTTTGGAGAAATTGAAAATGTACAAATTCAATCTAAAGATGTAGGTGATTTTGTTACTACAGCAGATATTAAAGCTGAAAAAATTTTATTAGAAACATTGCAATATTATTACCCTAATGCCACTTATATTACTGAGGAATCAGAAAAAATTAAAGGAGATGAAGAAACTATAGTTATTGATCCAATTGATGGAACAACTAATTTTATTCACGGAATACCTTTAATTGGAATAGTAATAGGTAGGGTATTTGAAGGTGAAATTACTGATGGGGTTATATTTAATCCAATTTTAAATGAATTTTACTGGGCTTCAAAAGGTAAAGGGGCTTGGTGTAATAATAAAAAATTGAAGGTATCAACAAGAAAAAATTTTACTAATTGTGTTATTGGAACAGGTATTCCCCATACTAATAAAGTATACGCTAATTATTTAGATGAAATAAATAGCATTACAAAGAGTTGTGCAGGTTTAAGAAGTATGGGGTCAGCTGCAATTGATCTTGCGCATGTTGCTTTGGGTAAATATGATGCTTTTTGGCAAAGAGACCTTAACTTATGGGATGTATGCTCAGGAGTACTAATTATTAGAGAAGCTGGAGGCAAAGTTACACAGCCTGATGGGAAAGAATGGACAACTGAATCACGTGACATACTAGCATCAAATCTATTTGTACATCAAGAAATTCAAGAAAAACTTAAAACAAAAGATTTTGAATTATGAGCAACCTAAGACAAAAAGTTTTAGTTTTATATTTAAAAATGCCTACACTAGAATCTGAAGTCATTGCATGGGCTACATATGATGGGACTGGAAAGAACTTGCATATGGCAGGTGATAGTAACGCACCACCTTACCCTACAGGTTTAGATGCTCTTTTGGATGGTTGGAGACTTTTCCAAGCTAGTCAAAGTATTCCTGAACAGCCAGGTAAAGAATTTAGAACGTCTTATTTAAAGTATGAATTTTTTTTTGAAAAAATTGAAAATGCAGAAAATTAATTATGAGTAATTTATTAACCACTAAGCAAATGGCAGAGTTTACTGCTAGTGGATGTTTATTTTTTGATTCATTAATTAGTGATGAAATTAACATTAAATTTTTGGAAGATATTGGTCATACTGAATTTGATAACATAGATATCAACAAACATTTTGAAAATATTAAATTAACAAGTAGCATTCCAAGAATAAAAGCTGGGACGCCTTTAAGTAAATCTTATTCTGAAAGCTCCCCACTAAATAAAATTTTTAACAACGATGTTTTAAAAGGGGCTATTAATAGTTTAGTAGGGTCAAAATGTATGATTGATCATCATTTTCTTCATTTAACTTTTCCTACTAAATATTTTGATACAAACAATTCAAGACAAATGTCTCAACCAAACCATCAAGACTCTACTATTGATCCCAGAAAAACATTTGATATTCAAGTATTTTACTTCCCAACAGATGTTACCAAAGATATGGGAGGTACACGCTATATTCCAGGTACTCATTTGCGAATAGTAAATGATACAGGAATTGCAAGATATCAAAATATTCTTGGTCAAAAACATATTGTTTGTAAGGCTGGTACTGTAGGTATTTTTCATCATGGTTTGTGGCATGGAGCTGGAATTAATTTTTCAGATCATATTAGGTATATGTTCAAAATACGTTTGGCCCCAACTGAAAAACAAGAGTTGTTATGGGATCCTGAAAAAAAATACACACCTCTATCTAATAGAGCATTGTTTTGGACAGAAGAGAACACAGATATTACGGTTAATGATATTCTTATAAAAAAATATCCTTGGGAAGATGACACACATAGGTTGGAAATTATAAATAGAATTAAAATGTGGCGTTTGTTAACTGGAGATACTGATTTAGATATAGATTATTGGATGACTAGAGTTGAAAATGAGCAATACTAAATAAAGAAGAATTAGAAAAACTAAAAAAAAATATTAAACTGTTATCAATAAACAATAGCTATTAAATTTTTTTTGCAGCACTAGTTTCTCTTATATTTGAAAGTTTAGTATATCTATCAATCATTTGTGTCGTTTTATGACCGCTCTGAGCCATGATTTCATGAGTGGGAACGCCATTCATCCTAGCTTGCGTAATTGATCCTATACGGAGACTATGACCTGATATTTTATCGCAATCCTCTAATCCTGCAGCGTCAGCTCTTTTTTTCAATATCAAAACAAAACTCGCATCATTTAGACTTACTTTTTGGTTCATTTGGTTCATTGTATACTTCTCAATAGTATTAGATTTATTAATTTTGTAGAATAGGGGCCCCTTGTCAATTCTTGCTACTTCAAGCCAATTCATTAGTGCTTTTACAGGACAAAAATCATCATTTGTCATTGGTAAGAAGATCATACGTCCTTCTCCTGTTTGATCTGTTTTTGAAAAAGGAATTAGCACCTGAATACCATCATCTCCAAAGTTCAAATGTTCATATTTCATGCCTAAAAGCTCTGATCTTCTACAAAAACTATAAAAACCCATTAAAATCAATGCTTTGTCACGATAAGTTGAGAAGTCTTCTGAATTATCTTGTATTGATTTGATGATTTTTTCTATATCTGCCTTTAATAATTCTTTAGCCTGACCTGATTTGAGGTTTTTTTCATTCCTTACAATAGCACTAATAGTTTCAGCTATATTGGGATTTTTTCGATCAAATTGGAAGTTATTTAGGCGATATTTATATGTAATTGAGGCTAAAATTCTTTGAATTGTTGAGGCTTTATAAGCAGTTGAGGAGTAGGGGTTGTTATTCACCTTCTCTCTACCTGGTATATTGCTGGATCCTTTTAGTGTTTTAGCTTCCGGATCTTCATGCAACCAATCCATATAATTTGCTGTTAAGGCATATGCCGAATCTAGATCATCTACATCAAGAGGATCACATTTATATTTGTTCTTGCAGTAGTCTATAAACTTAAGCCAATCGCCATTATACTTGTCCTGGGTGTTCTTAGCCTTAGATTTTTCTTTAAGTTTAGTTACATTGTCATTTATAGTGATTTTAACCATATTTATATATTACGATAATTACAGTTATCGTAACATATAGTCAAGTTAAAATATAAATATAATAAATTCAATAATTAATAATAACTATATAAGGTTATAAATTACCCCAGTATCGACATATCGATTTTAAATTTAATCATATATACTGCATCTAGTGCATCATGAATGAACTTTTATTAGAGATTCCACTCAATTCAAATATCTTTATTTTGTCTGGCGCGGGTATTAGTAAAGAGTCTGGGATACAGACATTTAGGGACAGTGATGGTTTGTGGAATAATCATCGCATTGAAGATGTAGCTTCACCAGAAGGTTTCTACAGGAACCCTACTCTGGTCTATGATTTCTATAATAATCGTCGAAGAGAACTTAATTCAGGTACAAAGGCAAATAAAGGTCATTTTGATTTAGTTGAATTAGAAAAATCATTCAAAATCAATATAATAACCCAAAATATTGATGATCTGCACGAGAAAGCAGGGAGTTCATCGATAATTCACATGCATGGAGAGCTTAATAAGGCTAGGTGCATTATGAATGATAATCA
>Ga0114993_10003746_pt1 | contig 15561 bp, 19 predicted proteins | sample ArcticOcean_MG_C_FD_87042 | JGI IMG/M metagenome (GOLD analysis project Ga0114993, IMG submission 87042) | Marine microbial communities from western Arctic Ocean - ArcticOcean_MG_CB2_150 | ecosystem: Environmental > Aquatic > Marine > Oceanic | place: Arctic Ocean: Canada Basin | collected...
AAGTCCTACACTGGCTTTGCCAGTTTATAGAAGTTTGGCAAACTTCTAACCCAAACCCCCAGAGGTAATATGATAGTAAAAGTAATACATTCCAGTTATGGGCGTGAGACTTGTAAGACTCTTGTCGCTTCAATAACTCTAGCGAAAATAACAGACCATTCCGAAGGTCTTGAGTTTGCATACATGAAAACCCAGAACATTAATGATTCTTGGAGCAAAAGCGAACACCCTTCAAATATTGTAGATTGGAGGATTAAGGTCGAGGCTCCATTACATGAGGAAGACGGCAAAACATACGGCTTACGTTCTTCAATGATGGGCGATAGGTTTCAGGTTGTCGATCCTGACAATTATGATCCTGATCTCTTTTATGTTTGCGCAATGTTTGGCTTCGATCCATGCGATCCATTTGATTATCATGTACGAGGCCGGAGACTTGGAGAAGAGACTTCTTACATAGTAGAGAATCCTTCAGACCATTTACTTAGGGATCATCCAGAATATAAACCTTATAACGGCTTAGATTATAAAGAAGCATAGTTGTTAGCCCAGCAAGCGCATGGTCTGCGGTCAATTAGTCCAGGTGCTTGCGAAGGTAGCAATAAAGCTGCCATTTTAAACCCTTCATATATAGAGGTAATATGAATAAGAAAACACTAACCCAACTCTCAAAGGAAGCAACAGAGGAACTTGGCTTGCTAGAGTTGAACACAATACTCAAGGCACTAAGGCAGTCAGCCCTAGAAGCAAAACCTTTTAGCGAGGAAGGAATTGCAACAGTTGAACTCGCCCAGAAAGTAGTAAAAAAAATGCAATCAATAATAAATACTTTCCCGGAAGATATCCAGAAGGTAATCTGGAAGGAAAGCGAGGTTGCATGAAAGTATATATCAAAGGCCAGATTATCATCTTTGACGATGACGGCAAAAAACTTGGCTCAAGTGTGCATTATGCTTTTGACTGCAAACCTACAGAGGATAATTTTGCAGAAATATCACTTATGTCTGATGATTCAGTTGAGGAACCCTGCACTCTGGATGTACTGGAGAACAGAACGCCCTTACCCACTCAGAGAGTCGAGACTTTAGTCTCGGCAATGATGGACGGAATTGGCGATAACTTTGATCTCTGGGAGTTGTATGCATCCAGAGACATGAAAGAAAGAGAGGTTGCATGAATGATAATGCTTTTTTATTTGTAATTGGGATGGGTGTGTTTTGTATCCTTTTTTCTGCCTTCCTAACTTGGGCTGAAAAAGACCGCAGAACATCTTGGCGAAAGCGCAAAACTCAATCCCGGAAACGTTTATTAACCCGAAACAAATAGAGGTAATATGAACAAAGCAACAAAGTATCGTGGCAACGGCCTTGCCGATCCGTGGAAGTGTCCAGACTGTAAGGATACAGTGACGGACTTTCCGGCAATGTCCCGGAGAGACAACGAGACAGAAATCTGCTCGCAATGTGGCAACGATGAAGCCCTAGCGGATTACTTCGGGAATAAAAACTATTGTATCCCGGATCAACTATAATCTAACCCAAACCCATAGAGGTAATATGCCCAGTATATATGTAGGAACATACGGCAAGTATAATTCCGGTTCAATTGCAGGGGCTTGGCTCGATATGGAAGACTTCACAGACTCAGAAGACTTTTACGAGGCTTGCAACAAACTGCACAAGGGAGAGCATGACCCGGAGTTTATGTTTCAGGATTACGAAGGTTTCCCGGAAGGAATGATATCAGAAAGCCACATTTCTGATAAGTTCTGGGAGTGGAACCAGATGGAAGATCATCAGAAAGATATGGTCGAAGCTTTCCATTCGGTTGCAAGTGAACCAGACGCAGACCTTCAACGTATAGAAGACTGTTATTGTGGAGAGCATGATTCATTTTCCGATTATGTTTACGAATCTTTCACAAGTTGCAATGATATTCCAGATCATTTAGTTAATTTTATTGACTGGGAAAAAGTTGAAAGGGAATGGGATATGGATCACATGATCGCAGAAGTAAAAAAGTATGACGGCTTAAAAGGCTATTCAATAACAAGGACTTTTATTTTTAACAATTATTAGTCTCAACTATAGGCAGCGACCCTTCGGGGTTGTTGCTTGTAGTGTAGATTTTCTGCACTACAGCCCTTCAGGGGCTGTTTAACCTATCCATCAGAGGTAATACATGGATATAATTTGTCGTTACTGTGGCGAACCGATAGACCATGAAGAGCTACACGATACCAAATACGATTATAAGGTTATGAGTAACTTATTCCGTATTTATGGTTGTGGAGCTTTTGATCATGCTTGGGGGGATCGCCCGTTAGTGCCTTGCAATCGTTACTCAATAAATAGTAATGCAGCAGCACTATCTGGAGCAATGCAGGATATCTCACCATTTCCTGAGGAATGGTCGCAGGACTTTGACTCTTTGCTGGAAAAGTCCAGCAAGGAACTTGTAACTTAATTAAATCATGGCACAGCTTTAGGGCTGTGCCTCAATCAATAGAGGTAGTATGAATGAGATCGAAAAACTAACAGAGAACTTTTGGAGATATGTTCTCAGCAATGATACAAAAAATTCCGAGCTTGAAAAAAGAATTTCCGAGCTTGAATCTGATGCAGGTAAATGCGCAGGTGAATTAGACCAGCTAACAGAACGAATCTGTAAGCTAGAAAGACGTGCAGGTAAAAAAGTGAGTGCAGGTAAAAGCACAGTTAGAAAGAATAAGAAGGAAAGGTCGAAGCTAGAAAAAGCGTTAGATGCTTTTGTAGCCAGAGAAGCGAGGAAAGAGAGGCAAGACGATCAGGAAAACATCCGCAGGCTCAAAGTCGGGATTAAGGAGGTTGTATGAGTATGGAAGAATTAACCCAAAACTCGTACCTGCCATTGCTTGACGAGTTGTATAAACTCCACTACGATTTTGACAAAGATTTAAAATCTGATGTGTTTGCAGATGGGAATGGTGATGACTTCGATCATGGTACTGTGCAAGGTTGGAAAGAAGCAATGGAATTTGTAATTTCCAAACTAGAAAAACTAAAAGATCAGGAATACGTTGAAAATTCTATCCTGCGAGGGAAAATCAAAACCTATAAGGGGACGATAAAATCCTATGGCAGAGTTACCGAAATGCTTAATCAGAAACTAGGCAAAGCGGAACTTGACTTGTATGATGCAAGGTATAAAAAACCCCACCTGATTATGGAATCGAAATCAAGTGGGGCTAACCCATCACAGAGGTAACGTGATGAATATTAACTTTAACTAAAAAAGGAATAAAATGAAAGACAATTTACCTCAAGTAAGAATTTCAAAACGGGCAGATGAACTGCTTGAGAAGTTTTTAGATCAGTATGAAAAAGAAAATGGGCTTCGCCAGACAAAAACATGGTTTGTAACGAATTGTGTGCTAAATGGTCTAAAAACGGAGTCTCAGATCAACGCAGGTGATAACGAAAGCGACCTGCGCTTGTAATATATCCTTTGTTCTCTGGGGCTTTCTATTCAGATAGCCTCAGAAGCAAACCACCTCTCAGACTTCCTTCCAGAGCCATAACTATCATCTTTCAGGCAAACTATCAATCCAGCTTCAGTTAAGTCCTCCAGAATCTCTCTGCGATGTTTTGAATTGCGCAGGAACCTTGTTGATCTGTATAAATCTGTTGTTGATAATCCTTTTGTACTTGCATCAATAATTAATCTTTCAACTCTTTTGCTGATTCTCTCATTATCATTGTCTGCCAAGTGAAGGAAGATTTCTGTGCAGGTGTTTTGGATCAAAAATTTCACCAACTCACACGCATAATCTGCATGGTCAGCTAATATTTTAGATTTGTCATCCGAGACACAATTTATCAATGCGATCTTCTTTGCCATTTCTGCTGCACGAACCCACATTGATCCAGTTAGCCCAGAGGAATCTATTTTCTTATTTGAATAGTCCTCTAGCTTCTCAAACAAATTCCAAGCAGGATCAGAATAAACAATTATTTCCGGGTCAGGGATCGCCATAGCTTCCGACATATTACCTTTAACTTTACCCGGCTGGATACTCATGTTTTTAAAATACTGGCATCGGTCAACAATATTTTTAGGAAACTTACCAATGATCTTTCCACGTTGCCTTGCAGGTCTATCTGGATTAGTGCTGAAGCATAAGAATCTCCCCAAGGCTCCATCAGCGATTTTTCCCGAATTGAGACTTTGCCAGAATGTAGAAGGGGTTGATGTTCCATAAATCGAACAGCAGGGCTGTTGCAGTTCAAACCGCTCCTGATCTTTCAGACTAGCTTTATCTTGTCCATAGTAAGAACCTCCAGAGGAAGTAAAAACCTCCATGAACGTACTCATAATTTCCAACTGGTGTGAACTGGCATTGGTACTGAAGATTGCTTTCATGTACAATCCAAATTCATCTATCATAAACAATGAACTTTGCCTCCAAGCCAGAACCCTTTCGATTGCCGCTCTTGAGGTTACTTTTTCTGCACCAAAACACTCCAGCTTCAAATCTGCATCCAATTTCTTTATTATGAATCTTGCAGATTCTTTTCCGTGACCAGTAGGAGCAAGTGCAGCAATGAATAAATTACTGCGAGTATTTTCTTCAGTTGCAACTTTCCTTCCCATTAATACTCCAGCGTATGCAAGGCTTGCAGAGAGTGCAAGGATTGGCTGATGGTATTTAGAATTATCTACAATGAATTTTGTTAAGTCTCCAACAAAACCTTTGGGATAGAAAAAATCTGAGTGCAGATTTTTTACTTCAGGTTTCTTTGGAAGTGTAGCCTTCGGTTTCCAGACCACAGAAGTTTGTGCAACTTCCCTGAACTTCTCTGCATCATTACCTTTTACTTTAATCCAATCAGAGACATCACCTTTTTCTGGAATGTCAGGAAGTTCCAGCCATAAGATTTGTGAAGTTGCAGGTAAAAGTTTATGTGCAAGTAATTCTGTACCTTCCCGACCTGCCTTGTCATTGTCTGGAATACAGCAGACTGAAGCACCCTTAAACCATTGCAAATACTCTGGCCTCCACTTCCCTGCACCACCTGGACAAGTGGTTGCAACCATTCCAAGTTTAGCAAGATTATCACAATCTTTTTCACCTTCTACTAACAGGATAGTTCTACCATCTTCAATTGCTTTAAGCATTTCAGGTAGCCGATAAGGTACACGCTCGACACCTTCCAGAGTGTACTTTCCATCGGGCCGTTGTGGTCGAAAGTCTTTCGGTTCAAACCTAACAACGCTGAAGACATGGTTCTTATCCTTGTCCTCATACTTATAAGTTTTTATGATTCGTTTAGGAAGTGCAGGTAATTCCGGGGCAAAAAAATCGTTTGGTTCCATACCCAAAGAAGATACTACCAAATCAAATGAGCAACCTGCTTGGCACTTGAACAGTATCTTATCTTTAGTGAAGGAGGCAGTCAGGCTAGCTCTTTTATCCTCATGGGCAGGACAACACGCTTCAATGCCATTATCGGTTGGTTTTGTCTTCTGTAGTTTAGAGCTGAAGACCTTCCATGTTTGATCTAAATCCATTTAGTCCACACACACACACACTATAATGTTATTTCAGTAGTTAAGTTAATAGGAATGTTATAAAAAAATTCCCCCTCTGGATACCTGCTGTTTGGGATACTTTCAATAAATACATCGTCCATATCCTTACTCTCCACTAACTTGGCTTTTGTGCAGGTCTTATTAAAAACTACAAAGAACCCCTTGCCTTTACTGAGGAGCCTCTTCTTCCGGGCAGGGATATGGAGTGTAGTCCATGATTCAGGCCACACATCTTCCCATGATGATTTAATTTCTACCTCATGGAAATATGGATGAAGTGCCTGTATATCGGCTCCATAGTCCTCAAAAACTTTGGTGAAAATATTCTTCGATTCAAGGTAGTTTCGCCAAACTTCTTTTGCTCTGCTATCGCAGTCTTTGTATGCATCTTCGTTGAATTTAGGCATTTTGTTTTTTTGCTAAAAATTGTTCATAAGTATAATGACTACCCTTTTCTCGATTACAGCTTTCACAGCACACAACGAGGTTAGATTCCTGTTGTATCTGGGCTTTGGTTGTAAAACCACCCTTGCTCATAGCCACTTTGTGATCTAGCTGAAAATTATCTGGAGTCAACCGAGTATGGCAGTAATGGCACGGGGCTGTTAAATCAGAGTTACGAGCAATCATATAGAGTTTGATACTTAATTTTCTAGGATAACCAGATTTGAATGCACGAATATTCCCAGAATATTTATTCTTCCAGTATTGATTTTTATCTTTACATGAAGTGGAACAGAACTTCTGTCTGGATGGTTGTATAGGTTCATAATCCTCTCCGCAATGGTTACACTTTGTCATAGGATAATATAATTATTTTACCTCGCCTTACATATATGAATACACATAAAGCGAGGCCAGAAACACCGCTGACTGCACCACAGAGGTACAGACCAACGGCTGACAAAATCAAATCTGTGCTAAAATGGAATATCATCTTTGATGGGTTCCGCTGTAGTCACAGGTGGTGGGGTTAATACTTGAGTAGACTGAGCAGGACTAGCTTGATACGTCTTGTATCTTCTGACTTTATTTGAGTCCTGATAGCCGTTAGTTCCTTTCTGTGTGTATAATTCACACCTAACTGCTTTGTTAAGGAACTGGCCTGTATCCTGAATATTTATGGGCATCGGCAATCCACACGCTTCTGCCAATTCAGTAATTTCCCCTCTCCCGATTTTCTGGGTTTGGGCATTGGAATGCCTAATCATGTGATATTCAAAGACCTTCCGGTTTTGCCCGGAACCAGTAGGAGATTCCAGAACAACAAGTTCCAGCTTTAACTGTTCACCTTTGCCGGAGGCGGTGTCTTTAATTTCCGCATAATCTATTGACATTAAGTATTCCCCGTCTGGCAGGGGCGTAAAATCGCCATCCATATCCAGAGGTTCTTTCTTATCTTCGACACTAAAGTCGTATGGAGTCTGTACCATCTTTACTCTCCTTCTTTTCTTTCTTCTTTGGTTCTTCTTTGGCGGTATCGCCCTGATCTGCCCTAGATTTTTCTATTGCAGACATTAACACCCCCCAATCCAAGTCCATCTTGTCTGGTAGAGGTATTCTCGTTTTACTCTCATAGCTGGGGTCATTCCCAACATTGAGTAAACGTCTTCCTGTGGTAGTGGGTTTGAATTTAGTTCCACCAAACCCAGAACTTTCCTGCTTGACTGTAAAAGTTTCTATCGAAACATAGCATAAAATATCGAGCCATTCTCTCGTATAATTTCTAATATTTCTTTCAAGGGCCAAGTCCCAGCGGTCATACTCATCCAGATTCGGGTCAGAAACCCTCTGTATTTTTGCGTGTGAAATAATCGCAATGTTGAAACCTATATCTCTTACCATATCCAGCGAGCTATAAAGTTTTTTAAAACGTGACATTGCTATTCCATGCCCAACTCCAAATGAAAGAGGTTTTTCGTTTATTGAACCTGAAGTAACTCCTTTATCTGCACATATTTCAGTATGGATTTGCTTCTCAACCCAATCTATAGAATCAATCGCAATGGTATCCTGCTTAATATCCTTGTGGTGCTTGTGAACGTATCTTAAAAAATCGTACAGGTCTTCTGTACTTTTCCCGACTAGATCAACACTCTCACAATCAATTTCATTCAGCCCACCTTCCTTATCGGCAATCAGAGCATCCTTAATTGCGGTCGATTTGCCCGACCCTCCTTGCCCAAAAAAACCAATCTTCAGGGGCTTCTTCTTCTTACCTTTATTTATTACTATCTCCATTTTCTCTCCTTTATAGGATTTTAAAAGTGCGATAAGTTGATGTATTCACATACTTATCATTATGCCAAATTTCCGGCATATCCTGTCTCAGTGCCTTTTGATTCAACCTTGTTGATGAACCATTTTTCCACTGAGCAATACGATCCCTAGAGTTAGGGTCGGTAATGTATGTTGTGTCCTCCATAAGATTCTTTATATTCGTTTCATTCTTTAGTTTACGCATCTTCAATATCTTTTCTTCTTCTGCAATATCCTTTGCTTCTGCAATAAGACTCATAAACAATGGACTTGCATCCACACTTCTTTCTTCCGGGTCAGCACTTGGGAAAATATAAAGTGCTTCATCGGGTGTCTGTGCAGGGGGGGACAGTCCCGGCAGTAGGTAAGTATTATAAAATTCTTTGAGCTTCCTTACCTGCTCCTGAATAGCCTTTTCGTCACGTTCAATCTTAAATACCCTAAAATCATTACCTCCTATCAAGACAGCTAGCCACCAATAATCCCAGCCTGTCAGATACAGGTAGTGGTTAATCTGGCATCTATACTGAATAGGGATTCTAGGGTTAGGGGCTAAATGTTCACTGTAGTCCTTTTTCCTAAACTCAGAAGCAGTCTTAATTTCCAACCCTACATTCTGGCCCTGAATCTTTCCATCAATGTGTCCTTGTGCTAAAGGCCAATCTTTAGAAACGCAGGTGCGATTTATAACTCTAATCTTTAGGTTCATCTCTTTTGCAAATCGCTTACCTATCATTGGTTCAGACCATATCCCAGATTGAACAAATCTGTTTTTGGTTAAATCTGGTTGAGGTGTCTTACCCCAAAACTGATCACAGGCTTCATTTGGAGTTTGGTAATTGTTCAACCCTAGGAACGATGAAGCATTACCTCCAGTTATTTTACCTAGTCGTACTGCCGGGTCTTGTTCTGGTTTCATTATCTCTCCTATATATTTTAAAAAAGGACGGACACTTCGTAACCGGGAGTACGTCTTTCCGTATAGGCCGAGTCTACCTCCTGAAGTGTCCGTGTTGAAGCAACATCCATGTCGCTCTATAAATCTTCTAAATATGGTTTTTTCCTGAAGTGTCCACTTATTGATTCTGCTATCCGTTTTCGTCTTGCATTCACTTCGTTCCTTAATCTTAGCCTTCTCCTGCTTGCCCTTGTAAACGCATGGAGTTCATCTGTAGTCTTCCTGTGACTACCTTCCAATAACATATCCACATACTCATTCATTTGTTCTCCAAGTAGATACGTCCTGTTATAGACCAGAACTTTTTCGCATGGATATCCCAGATTCCACAATCCTCTGGAACAATTGCATCTAATGATTTTATGAAATTATCTAAGTCTGGAGTTTGTTGGTGGGGCTTACCGACCATTTCGGCTTTCTTCTTTTTAGACCATGACTTAGGCATCGGAATATGAAACTCCAGAACCAACCTGAATCCCGGAACAAACTCATCATACAATATAGATTGCCGAAGATCATCGGCAAATTTGCGATACTTTTGAACACATTTTCTTGGGGGCGATAACCATTTATCCCTACGGGTCATTCTTGGTTTCGCTACAGGGTCTATTTCAGCTAGCATCTTGCATCTCCTCCATTAAGTCTTCCATTAATCCTATTTCATATCCAAATCCGTACATAGTTTCAATATTCCAACCCCATATACTCCTGAGATTTGCATCCGGGGTTCTGCCATCAAGTTGAGATGGAAGTAGCCGAATCTCTCCTCCCTGTTTTTCAAATTCTTTTATTTCCTCAAGGTAGTTAGAGTTAGCAGTTGACATGGGTCGTAGTATGATGTTTGGATGGATAACCTTCTTTGGTTTGGGTTCCTGATCCTCCGGCTTTTCTAGTTTTTCAATCTTCTCCTCTGCTATTGCAATCCTATACTCCCAGAACCGGGGTTCTTTTTTCTTCCTTGGATTTTTGGGGGCATCTCTTCTCTTCCTGTTTTCAAGAACCATCCTGCAATATTTATTACAACATATATGTGCTTCACCTCTGGGCTGGAAAATTGTGTTACAAAATACACATGGTCTTTTGTCGAGGAGTGGGGATATTTTCCTGTAGTTTCTTCTTTGTCTTTCCGAACACTCAAACCTATAGCAAGTATCGGAACAGAATTTTCTCTGCCCTCTTTTTAACGGATTGGAGCAGATAACGCATTTCATCCTGCGTACTCAGCATCAAACAGTTCTTTAGTCAGTTTCTCATTTGCTTGCTTGACTAAGGTGTTTCCTGCCGCATGAATTTTTTCTACTAAGTCCTTATTTAAAACCCGGCATACAGTTTGTTCGCTTTCCCCGGCTAAATAAGCAACCGATTTTAGAGTAATTCCTGCTTTTTTCATTCTCCTCCTAAGAATGGTAGTGCTTTCCATGCCCTCCTTTTGCATTTGTTGTGGTAAACGTTTTGGCAAACGCATTTGCTGTTACAAACGTTTTGGCAAACGTCTTTACAATAAAACTTGTAAACTCTATGAGTGGTTATTCCAACAGGGGATACCCCTATTAGCTATATATAATATCAAAGGTGGAGTTTGTTGTCAATATTTATTTACAATAAATATTGGGATTATGTGGGAATTCTTAATTGTGGTGGGGTACGCAAATGGGCTACAGCTTGTTTATGTAATTTCTGTAGTCGCAATAAATGTTCTATTTTTTCTTCTCTGGTCATTAGTCTAAAATTGCTTTGGAAAGGGTTGTTTTAGCTGTTTTAGACGTTCCAACCATTGCCATCATTCCAGCTATCAAGTTACCTACTGGGCCAAGGTTAGCAAGGAATGTAGGATTAGAGACAGCACCAACAATAACCGGAGTTATAACCAGAGTATAGAAAGCCTCAAGTGCTTTCTTCTCTGCATTCGTGGTATTGGGGGAATTAGTCTCATCCGTAAAATATTCAATTATTTTGTTTGCAGGTTGTAAGTAATACCCCGGACTTGCGCCAACAATACTTGTAGCCAAGTCTCTCTTGTAACGGACTGCTCTCCAAGTTTGATACCAAGGTTCTATGAAACCCAATGCTCCGGATCGGCTGAATGAAATCTCTGCAATATATTTTTCAAGTGTATATTCCCCTTCCTCTTTCTTTTCTTCCCATTTTTCATTATCCATCAAATACATCCTTGCGGCAGACACCATTACATGGCCTATATATAATTGGAATATTGGCCCCATTAACTTAGCCGCATTTTCAGTTGCACTAATACTCCCTAGATTTTTCTTATCTCTCCTGAATTTATAGAATTCTGCAACCAAGACGTTACGGGTAAAGGAATAGTTAAAGGATTGGATGGAATAAACAAGTCTCCCAATCGCACTTTCTGCATACCTTGGTCTGGAAGAAATCATAGGATTTTGGATACTCCTGTCAGTAACCCTGTTTGTTGAGATGGAAAGCAGCTCTGCCATTTCTGTTAGAGTCCCATCCGAAAGCATGAGGCTTTCGGGGGACACATTATTTCTATGGACATCCAGCATATATTCAGAAAATTCTTTTAACTTGTTTTCTGGGATACCCAAGTCCATCAGCTCCATCTCTGCTGCTTTTTTATTCTTAGCAATTGCTTCATCACTCATTCCTACAGGGTTGTTGTGTTGATCCCCCAGTTCCTTCAAATACTGGAAGCTAACCAGCATTGTAGCTCTTCTCTGTGCATTTGTTACTCCCTGCAATGCAGTGCGTACAAAGTATGTATTCATCCGCTCTTGATTCCTTGGATCGTCAGCCAAGTGTCCACCCATTCTCTCTGCCATCATTTCCCCAATGTCAGGATCATCGAAAACACCAAGGATTGCCCCAATCTGTTTCTTTAATTGGGTGCGTTGTGCGGCATCCTTATTAACCTTGCCGAGTAGTTCATCCAGAGTATGAGTTAAAACCTTTAATCCTTTCAGAGCAGAACGCATTTTAATCCCTGCAACAAAAGGTTCAGGAAGCGAAGTTGCAACTGCTCTGGGAAGTAACGCCATAAGAGCAAAACTATGGAACGTATTCAGGGTCTTCATTGTTCCATCATCTACAGGAGTCGTGTTACCCAAAATTCCATCCAGATCATACCGCATCATTTTGACATCATTCGCATTAACACCCTTCCTTGACATCTCGTCAAAAAGATATTCCTTGTAATCCCTGAGTTGCATTGATCCGGGCTTACGTTTTTGGTACTTTGGGACTTTGTGTCTACCAAATAGTTTTTCGTATTCTACTTTCCTGACCAAGCTGGTGATGTAGGATTGGAGTGCATCATCTGGAGCCAGATAGAAATCAACCATTATTGTGTCTGCTTCAGCAGGTAGTTTCCTTTTCTTGGTAAACTGGCCTCCTACTGGTGATGATTTTGATGGGTCTTCCCCATTTTTTATATACAGCCGGGCCTTCCAATCCTCGGCTCCTGCTTTTGCCCATGTTTCAGAGAGAGCCTCGTAACCTTCGGTTATTATTTGCGCAGTATCCTCATGTTCCATTATCTTATCAATTTTCTCCTGTGCCTCCCCTATCTTTTCATCCTTTTTTTCGTCATATTCCTTACTTTTCTCCAGCTCAGTTATTTCATCTTTTAACCTTTTTACACGTTTACTAAGATTTAACAACTTATGAATCTGGTCGTTTAAATCACTGTAGGATACTCCCTCTTTCTTCTCTCCTGCAATCTCTCCGATACTAACGAGCTGGTCTGTAGAAGTAACGTCCAATTGTCCATGATCATTCTTCCAGATTACGTCCTTGTAGAGTTTCTTTGCTTGTTTAAGAAATTTTGCTTCGTCACCCATGATAAGTGACAAGTCGAGCATCCTAGGCAAGTATGCATTCTTTTCCAAGAAGTTCATTTCAACATGGTTGTTGTTTGCATAATCCCAAAGACTGTTGAGCATCTTCCTCATGGCCCCTGCATAGCCTATTATGTTTTTATCTATCTCCCCTCTCTTAGACTTGGCAAGAGTTGCAGGATCAGAAGTTGCTAACAACCTGAGAGTCTTTAAATCCTCCTCTGTAAATTTCTCTGCCTTCCAATGGTTTGAAAGGTTCTTAAAGATAAAGGCTTTACGTCTGAGTTCCCTTGGTACAGCATCATTCCAAGTGTTACTTGTGTACCTTTCACCACCGGGATCAGGCATTACAAGGTTCATTATCTCCGTAATCTCTCCTATCTCTGGGTAACGTCTTTGGAATGATTCAAAATTACCCTGCTTGGAACCTATATATGAAGACCATACTAAGTCACGCAACCTATAATAGGCGTTTTTCAGTTTGCCCTCAGTTGGATATTTTAACTTCCTTTTTGCAAGCCTATCCTGCTTCTTCTCCCACCGCCTTGCCTTCCTTTTGGTTACTGCGGTTCCTTCCTGCCATCCCGTTTTTGTTGTCAGGGGAGCTTGGGGTTCAGACTTATATAATGTAGGATAGTCGTGTATTGGGCCTTCTTTCGGTGAAGCCGCTTCTTCGTCCTTATAGAACACCTCTTCCATTGCATTAAACAGGTCATCGAATTTTGAGAAGATATTAAGGCGATCCGATTCCTGTGGGTACATTTTATCTATATGTGCAAACTGATTAGCCTCCTTTTCGGTTATTATATAGTCCGAGTTGGGCATACCCAGATATTCTGTACCCGGCATCTTGGGGTTGATAGCCTCCCCTAGTTGTATCTTGTTTTCATTAAATGTGTCCTTGTGTGTATGGGCCTGTTGAGTTACCTTGTTGGCAACATACGCTTCAAAGGCTCTTGCAAAAAGTTCAGTGGGTTCATTCCAATATTCTGCCTTCCCTGCAACCGCACCTAGTAATTCTGCACCCAACTTAAACTTGCTTTTGTCCAGGTGCTTCTTGGACATTCCTTCTTTCAGCTCCTGTATCTGCCGATTTAATTTTGCAATTACTGTCGCTGATGTTGCCTTGGTAAGTTGTTGCTGCATAACCATTATTGATGCGGCATCTGCACCATGTTCATAGAACAGCGAATTAAGCAAATTTGCATAGGCATACTTTAATCGTTCTGGAGCAGGTTTATCACCCAACCATGCATCGCTTGATTCCTTCCCCCTTAACCTACCAGACATTGCTCCTTTGTGCCAACCCTTACCCAGCTTGGTTAGGATATGATAGTCAAGAGCATGACCCCACTCATGGGCAAATGCTTTCGCTCTTCCTGTTATTGTAATAAATGGGAATATAGTGTGACCACCTTCCTGCATCTGTATGGAGTTTGGATTGTACCACGCAGGGTATTGTCCTGATTTGAGTCTACCTTGCAATCCCAATGTTCCATCCAATCCCATGAATTGCAAAGGCATCCCAAGAGCTGCCGCCATACCTTCACCATTCTGGTAAAGGTTCATCATATTGTTAATGGTAACTTCTACAGTAGGTGGGGCAGGTTGTTTATACACTAACATACCTTGAGGAAGTTCATCATCAACGAACTTAAACCTAAACTTTTCCTCCACCATCTTCTGCATCCTCTTTGCAAGAACCTCTGGCTTCAGGTTTCTGAGTATAGCTATTCTGGATTCAAGGTCTAAATCAGGCGACATACTCTCGTCTTGCAACGCCATATCAGCATAAATTTGATCTCTGACAGAGGAGCTGATTCTTTTCGTATTGGTTAGGATTCCTTTTGTGTCTTCCTTGGGGGCAGTTCCTCTTCCGTGGACAGGTTCTCTTCCTCCAGCACTTCCTTTAGTGACTGTTGCACTATCGCCTTCATCAATATTAAGCTCTCCTTGTTTCTTTTTGGCTTTTGCTTTGTCATCTTTTACCTTCTGTTCTGTTTTGGTTTCTTTAATTGATTTAGCTAAAATATCCCCTATTGGAGCTGTGCTAGAGAATTCTTCTAAACCGGGTATCCCTTGAGTATAGTCTTGGGCAAGGGTATAGTCCACAACTTTTGTAAGGACTTTCCCAATAAATTCCTTTGATCTAGTCCTAGTTCCATCATCATTATAAAATGCATCTACTAGGGAATCCGTTAAATCTGACTCTTCCTGAATAAACAAACTATCTTGTCTCTGGTCATCTGCAAGTGTAGTCTTGGTTTCTTTGTGGGATCGGATTTGTTCAACGGCATCTATTATATAAGGTGCAATATCCATATCGGCAGGAATATCACCTTTATCTATTTTATTAGCTATCTCTGCAAACCTTGGAGCAACCTTCAGCATTGCCGATTTAAGTGACTTTATCTTATCATCCGGGTTCTCCAGAGCAGAGAGGACAGTTTCATTTTCACCATATCCTGCTGTAAGAAGTGCATCTTCAATACGCCTTATTCCTGAGACAGATATTTTCTTTCCGTCAGCTTGGAAAAAGTCTCCAGCCTCTGTATCAGAAACAGCTTTTGCCGCAAACTGTTGTATAAAATCTGAGTTACCTGCTGTTGCAACTTCTGGGCTTTTCATAAGATGGGCAATAGTCTTCAGGACTTTACCATCAGACTTTGCTCTTTCAAAAGTTGACATTGTATCAACCTTCTGGATATTGCTTGCATCAGCAAATCTAACTGCCTGTTCATACTGTACTGGCTCCCACACCTCCTTAGACCGCCCGACACCTGCACCCCACTCATTTGTCTTGAGACGTTGCACCAAGATAGGACGTTTTATGCCTTTAAGCAGACCTTTCCCGGCAAGTTTCTCCAGTTCTGCTAAGTATTTTTCTTTCTGCTCGGAGAGGTCTGGATTATCGTAAAGCTCAGTTATTGTGAGAGTTCTACCATTCCCTGAAAGGAT
>Ga0114993_10003752_pt1 | contig 15557 bp, 14 predicted proteins | sample ArcticOcean_MG_C_FD_87042 | JGI IMG/M metagenome (GOLD analysis project Ga0114993, IMG submission 87042) | Marine microbial communities from western Arctic Ocean - ArcticOcean_MG_CB2_150 | ecosystem: Environmental > Aquatic > Marine > Oceanic | place: Arctic Ocean: Canada Basin | collected...
ACCTGGTCCACAACCACCTTCTTCAGGCGAGAGTTCTCCTTCTGCAACGCCTTCAACTGCTTGGCCATCGCCGGCTGCATGCCGCCGTACTTCTGACGCCAGCGGTAGTAGGTCTACACGGTGATCTCCAGGGCCCGGCAGGTTTCCTCGACGGTCTTTGCCCTGGCCCAGTTCCACATCCGCCTGACGCAGCTTGCCGATGATCTGGTCCACGCTGTGACGTCTTCTGGACTTCTTGAGAATCTCCTTTTCGGATCACGCAGATCCGGGTGATTCTCTCATTTCCACTGGTACAACGGGAGGGGGTAAGGTCAGTCGACAATCGACTCGACGATCAACAGATTTACGTCGGAAGTTGCACCGGGGGTCTCCGAAACCACCTCCAAACCGCAGGGTTCGTGGGGTTGTTCGAGTCCCTCCTCCGCTACTTGTGCCTGCAGTCGCATCAGGCCGCACCACACCGCTCAAGTCCGCAACTGGCCGTGACTTGGGCGGCTTCGTTTGCGCTCGGTTGGGATCTGGTTCGTCGCAACGACTCGCACGCTTTGGCAGGGTTTCGTCCCCTGCGCGCTGCATCTGGCGCTGCACAGTTGAAGACGTGACGGACGGAATTGCTTCAGGACCCGTCGTGACCAGAGTTGTCGTGGGGCCGGCCATGGTGGCGAGCAGGTTGTTGACAGCGGCTGCCACCTGACCGGGAAAGAGGTGGCCGTAGGTGTCCATTGTGAGCGTTATGGACGAATGCCTCAGGACAGTCTGGATCGTCTACGGGTGTTCTCCGGCGAATGCCATCCAAGCACCACAAGTGTGTCGGAGGCTGTGGAAATCAAGTCGTTCGCCCTGATCATTCACGTCCATCAGGAACGTACTGGATTCCCGGTTGACCTGACCCCCTCCCATTGTACCAGTGGATATGAGAGAATCACCCGGATCTGCGTGACTTCACGATTTCAATTCCACCGCCCCGACCTCTACGCATACAGGAAAACGCAGGACCTGTGAGCCTGTGGCGTTGTGTTATGAATAAAACCCTATTTCTCCTGACCCTGATTCCACTATTGCTCCTTACCAACCTTGGCTTTTCCGAAGATGGATTCAGGACCATCTTCAACGGTCAGAACCTCGACGGTTGGCGTAATATTAACTGCGCGCCGAATACGTGGTCGGTGAAGGACGGGATGATTCACTGTACCGGCAAGCCCATCGGGGAGTTGCGGACGTTGAAGATGTATGAAAATTTCATCCTCGAGTTGGAGTGGCGGCATTTGAAGCCGCGTGGCAATGCCGGTATTTTTGTCTGGGCTGATGCCTACCCGGCCAAGGGCCAGCCTTTTCACCGAGGTGTTGAGGTGCAGGTGCTCGAAAACGCCTACGGAAACACGCGTGGCTACACAACGCACGGTGACATCTTCCCGATCCATGGCGCGACAATGACGCCCATCAACGGACGGGGTGGCTCGCGTGCCTTCCCCACGGAAAACCGTAGCAAGCCTTCTCCAGAATGGAATCACTATCGCGTTGTCTGCGATGATGGCGAGATATCGCTTGCGGTAAATGGCAAGGTGGTAACACGTGGTACGGCAGCCAAACCTCGCAAAGGTTACATTTGCCTTGAGTCCGAGGGCTCACCAGTCCAGTTCCGCAACTTGAAGATCAAGGAACTTCCTGGCACCAACCCAAAACCTGAAGAAATAGCAAAGAAAGACGAAGGGTTCTACAGCCTTTACACAGGGGTCGATCTTTCCGGATGGGCCGGTGATAGCTGGAAATCCAATGATTGGCGACTAACTGGCGGGACTGATACTAAGTTGTTTTCTAAAACACATTTTGCCAGCTACTCATTGTTCGCCGATTGGCGCAGCCAGGCCAAGTGGGTTCCTTTTGAGTTGCCAGGGATCGGGCCGCTTGGGGAATTGGCTCACTCAACAGATCGTTGGAACCGTTTGGAGGTTACCCGAACACCTGGCCTGGTACTCATCACGATCAACGGCAAGGTGGTCTCAAAGAAGACAGTCAAGGAACAGGCGCCGCTGAAACCTGGTTCCATCGTACTATTGCCCGGTGGTCATTTTGCCAATATCTTCATTAAGGAGCTGAAGTAAAGGGCCTTCGCAAGCCCTTTAGGGGTCCCCAAGGTTTTCCGTACCCCAGCCGCTCGTCATCGCCTCTCTCTGGCCGAACTTATCCCCAGTTTGTCCCCCAGCGTCGGCGAGACTCTAGCTCTTTCCCGAGAAAACGAGCACAAGTTCGATTTCTTCCTCCGCTACCAGGGTGTTTTCAGGCACACCCACAAGGGTTCGGGACACTCGCCGCTTCTCGATAGAAGCTCCCGAGCGTTGATCACGACTTGCGATTTCTTCTGCTCTCTCTGGGCGACTGCCTGCAGGCAACTGCTTTCCCATTTCCGGATCGTTCTGACGTCGCAGACCTTACTGATCCTGGTCCACTTCGAGCTCCTTGAGCTGCTGCTTCCATCGTCCGCTGCCAGTAACTCTAGGTGCAACACCTTCCTGCCGCTATAATGACGTGCGGCCATATTACCGGCCACATTTTGAAAACGAATTGTCCCAAGCCCCCCCTACCGAAGCACTGGCGTCCAGGAGACGACCCCAATTCTCCCTCCCTTCAACCTCACCATGTATCATCGGGCGCACCTCGCTTTGACGCTGACGAACAAGAACAGGAGCCTCATGATTATTTTGAGACATTCTATCTTGTTGGTCATCACCAGCGCCTGCACGCTGCTGGCCGCCGAGGATGGTGCCGACCCAGCGGCCCTGCAGGAGGCCCGGGACCAGGGCCGCATCAATTCCAGATTCCTGAAGGCGAGCGCCGCAGTCCCGCACACCAGCCAGCGCATTCCCAAGGCGAGTCTCCGACCCTTTGAGACATCGATCGGACCCATCCTGAAAAGAAGCTGCCAGGCCTGCCATGGCCCCCTGAAATCCGAGGGACGGCTACGAGTTGACATTTTAAATCCTAACCTGCTGACGGGCCCAGACGTTGAGCGATGGCGCGAGATCTACAATGTCCTGGGCAACTCAGAGATGCCTCCCGCGGACGAACCCGATTTTGTACTGTCCGATGCGGATCGCGGCAGCATTGTCGATTGGCTTGGGGCCGAGATCGGTAAGGCGTACCTCGTACGCCGCAACAACAGGCAGTACTCGTCCTTTCGTCGAATGACGCGGTACGAATACAACTACGCGCTGCAGGACCTACTTGGCTTACCCTATGACCTCGTCGACCGCCTGCCTCCGGAAGCCGTATCCGAGGAGGGATTTGAAAACCGTTCTGAATTGTTACAGATGTCGGCGATGCAGTTCGTAACCTATCGCGAGATTGGCCTGAGATCTCTCCAACGGGCCACAGTGCGGGGCGAGCGCCCTCAAGGCGTTACTTACGTGATCTCGATGCAGGAAGAGTTGACCAAGGCTACGTCGGGAAAGACACCAAAGATTTTTAACACGAGCGATGACAACTATCGTAACAACAGGAAACGGCAGCATCTTTTGGATCAGGACACTGGCCAGGGAATTCATTTCTCCAGCGGCACGTCGAACCCCACGCCAAATGCGATCGCGGGCCAAACACCAGCGGTTTCTGCGGTTGTCCTCGCTCTCCCACGTTCCAATGAGTTGAAATTCAATCTCGACCGCTTCCTTCCCGATGAAGGGATCATGCGTGTTCGCATCCGGGCCGGGCGATCTACGATGAAGGCCGATGAATACGCCAGCCTACGTTTGATTTTCAGTGCCCATACCAGTAACAACGCCAATTTCTCGCAAGTAATCAGTCAACATGACATCCTTGTTACCGCACCTGCGGACAAGCCACAATTTATCGATTTCCATATACCACTGGGTGACATACAGCGAAACCCCTTCCGCAAACTGGCAACAAAATTCCCGCGGCGGGATGAGTTCCTCTCCATTCGTAACGTTTCCAATTCAAGTCGCGGAGAAGAACCCCTTCAGGTTCTCATCGATCATATCGAAATCAGCGCACCCTTTTATGCTCAGTGGCCTCCGCAAACCCATCGTGACATTTTTATCGAGAGCAAGAACAAGAGCGATGAGAAGACCTATGCCCGCGAGGTGCTAAACGGATTCATGTCACGCGCCTGGCGTCGCCCCGTCACACCTCGAGAACTCGATCAGTACATGGGCCTGTTTGACGAGTACCGTCCAGCCTTTCCGTTCTTCGAAGAGGCCATACAGGAGGTTTTGGCAACGGTTCTGGCTGCTCCGGACTTTCTCTACCTGACTCAAACAGTGCCCGCCACAAACGCGAAACGTCGGCAGACGATCAGCGACCTCGAACTGGCCAGCCGTCTTTCATTTTTTCTTTGGTCAAGTCTTCCCGATGAGGAACTGCTTAACCTTGCACGGAATGGAACACTCCGAGAAACGGGCGTCCTGGCTGCTCAGGTTACGCGCATGCTGGCAGACCGACGATCACGACGCTTTTCGGAGCATTTCGTTCAGCAATGGCTCGGCACCGATGGCCTGAAGAATGTGGTGCACGTCACTGACAGCTCATTACTGAACTCCATGCAGGAAGAGCCTGTCGCTTTCTTTGAGGACGTCCTCAAGCGAAACAGCAGTGTCTTGGATTTCATCCATTCCGATTACGCTGTAGTCAACGAACGCCTGGCAGGGCACTATCGCATTGCCGGTGTGCATGGCCCCCATTTCCGCCATGTTCCGATTGAACCACAGGCGAATCGAGGCGGTATCCTGACGGGCGCTGCAATTTTGACGATGAACTCCGATGGCAAAGATTCTCATCCTCTCAAACGGGGCATCTGGATGCTGGAACGTATCCTTCAGGATCCACCGCCACCACCGCCGCCCAATGTCCCGGAAGTCGACCTGACGGACCCGGACATCCTGAAATTGACCCTCAAAGAGCGGATTGCAGATCATCGGAACAAACCTGCCTGCATATCGTGTCATGCAAAAATCGATCCCTGGGGAATCGCCTTCGAGAATTACGATGCCCTGGGGGCCTTTCGTACGACGAACAAGCACAAGCCCGTGGATGCCACTTCAGAACTGTTCAATAAAGAGAAGCTGGCTGGCATGAGGGGCTTACAACGTTACCTGCTCATGAATAGGCAAGATCAATTTATCCGGGCCCTCGTTGATAAACTGACCACTTATTCTTTGGGTCGATCATTATCTTTTAGTGATAATGCCGATATTGACAACCTGGCTGTGGTTTTCAGGAACAAGGGCGATCGCCTGGGCGACCTGGTCCACTTGATCACCCAGAGCACCATTTTCAACTCTAAATAAGAGTCGGGAACAGATAATGATGAACAAACCAGTATCACAGACTCGCAGGACCTTTCTTCATGGCACAGGCGTGGCCCTGGCATTGCCATGGTTGGAAACATTTGCTGCGGACACTTCTGGTCCCAACGATTCACCGAAACGTTTTGTCAGTGTCTACCATCCTGATGGTGTTGGCTTACCGCTCAAGACAGATCCGGCCTGGAAGGACTGGAGCTGGTTTCCACGGGGCGGCGAGAAAGATTTTCAACTAACGAAGGTGCTCGACGTTCTCGAGCCGTTACGCAATGAAATCACCATTTACTCAGGGCTGTCGCACCCGGCTGTCAGAAACGTCCATGGACATTCCAATGCCGATCAGTACCTGACAGGTGCAGCTACGGGAGGCCACGGGGCGTACACCAATTCGATTTCTGTTGACCAGGTCTATGCGGAACACGTGGGAGTTTTCACTCGCCACGCGTCCCTGGTGATGTCTACCAACGGTGGCATCGGTGGCCCTCGTGGTGCGCAAACCCAGTCCTTTAATCGTGAAGGACGCCCCATCCCCGCGATGAACAAACCAAAACAGATTTTCGATATGCTTTTTGTAGCCAGCAGCAAGGATTCTGCCGCAAAACTGGCAAGAAGCAAGAGCGCCCTGGACCTGCTTGTTGCCAATACGCGATCGTTAGGGAAAAAGCTCTCCCAGCGAGACCAGCAGACCCTGCAACAGTATCTTCAGGCAGTTCGTGATACCGAGGTGAAATTGGCGAAGGCTCAAAGGTGGATTGATACGCCTGTGCCAGCGTTCGATACCCGCAACTTACGATTGGATGCAGATCCAAAAGAAGCTCGTCTTTACTTCCAAACCATGTATGAATTGATCTACCTGTCCTTCCTCAGTGATTCAACGCGTGTGGCAACATTTCAGTTGGGACGAGAAAATGGAGAAGGCCCTCACGACCTTCTATCCAGGGCGGTTGGCCTGGGTGGAGCTCATGGCCTGACGCATGCTGTCAAGAAGCCAGACGGCTGGAAAAACCTCGGCAGCTACAATCGATACCAGGCCGAAGAATTTGGTCGATTCGTACAGAAATTACGTGACACCCCGGAGCCAACCGGCCGAGGCAACATGCTCGACAACACGTTTGCCATGCATGGTTCCGCTTCTAGTAGTTTTCACCTCTCTCGCAATTATCCGATCATTTCTGCTGGTGGGAAAAATCTCGGCTTCACAAATGGTCGCTATCTTAAGTTTGGCAAGGGCAATGAAGACAATCAGGCTGGTGCCGGAATCGTTACCGATGCGGGATGGCGAAGCAAAATAGGAGCGGAGGAACTTCCCCTGGCACAGCTTTTTGTCAGCGTACTGCAAAAACTCGGCGTCGAGACCGATTCGTTCGCTGGGATTACCGGGGCCCTGACTCGGGTCTAAGCGTCTTTTTTGACCGGAAGACCACTAACCCCTGACCATCTTCGCACTCGGCCGTCCTTCACTCTCTCGCGTCAGGTCCGACGGCTCGGGAACTGATACTTGATTGGCATGTCCGCAGTGTTCGTGACTTCGAGGAGTCGCAATGCAACGGGGAAACGCCGCATCGCTCGCCATTTCACCAATAGGTTGGGTGGCACGCGATGGCGTGCCGTTACGGCAATTCTGGTAGGATGTCGTCGCGGCCTGTCGGGTTGACTTGGAAGGGAGATCTCAAATGCAGGACAATCGAACGGAACATGGCTTCGGGGATCTGACTCGGCGGACAACGCTGCAGGTAGGGTTTTCGGGCTTCCTGGGACTGGGACTGGCTGACGTGCTTGCGGGTCGGTCTTCCGCAGCACCCAGGCTGTCTCGTGGTCGGGTTCGCTCTGTAGTTCTGGTGTTCCTGACCGGGGCTCCGGCTCACCAAGACATGTGGGACTTGAAACCCGAAGGTCCCTCATCGACGCGTGGCGAATTCCGTCCCGTGGCAACCAATGTTCCCGGCGTGGAGATCGGTCCACACATGCCCGGGATGGCCAGGTTGGCCGACAAGTACGCCATCGTTCGTTCGATGCGTCACTCGCTCCCTTCTCACGAACTGGGCACGCACCGAATGTTGACCGGGATCAACAAGGAGCCACCCGGAGCCACTCACATGGCCAGCCGCAACGACTGGCCATGCTTCTCTGCCGGATTGCAGTACCTGAGGCCGAATGACGAGGGACGGCCCCAGGGGATCATGTTGCCGACATACCTGAACAACGGGTACGGTTTCTGTGGTCAAACGGCCGGATTTCTGGGAGCTGACTATGACCCGTGGCACGTGATCAAGGACCCCAACAGCAAGAACTTTCATGTCGATGAACTGAAGTTTCGGCCCGGGTTGAGCGTGGGGCGAGTCACCGAGCGCCGCCGCTTGCTGCAGAGCATCGACGCACAACGTGAGACGCTCGCCGGCAGTCAGCAGGTCAGCGACCTGTCTCGACGGATGCAACAGGCTCACAACATTCTGGTCGATGGTGTCCTGAGGGATTCGTTCGACATTGCCCGTGAACCTGATGAGACCCGCGATCGTTATGGGCGGCACATGTTCGGGCAGTCGATGCTCCTGGCGCGGAGGCTGGTGGAGTCCGAGATGCCGATTGTCCAGGTCAACGTGGGGCACATGAACACGTGGGACACGCACGCAAACAACTTCAATCGGCTTGAATCGGATTTGTTGCCGCCGTTCGAGAAGGGGCTGTCGTCACTGGTGACCGATCTCAGCGATCGAGGGCTGCTTGATGAGACTCTGATCGTGGTGACCGGGGAGTTTGGACGGACACCCAAGATCAACAAGGACGCCGGTCGGGATCACTGGTCTCGCGTGTTCTCGGCCGTGTTCATCGGCGGTGGCATCCAGGGCGGCCAGGTGATTGGAGCCAGCGACAAGATGGCATCGGATCCAGTGACGCGGGCCTATTATCCCGCCGACATGGGCGCAACCATCTATTCGGCGCTGGGCCTCGATCCCTCGAGCCAGGTTGTCGATCGCCTTCGCCGACCTCACCAGTTGAACAAGGGTGAGGTGATTGCTCCACTTTACGGTACTGGCTAAACCGCACCGACTTAGACGGGGAACAAGACGCCGCGGCAATGTGAGTACACTTGATGCGGTTTTTGGGTGGCGGGTAGCCTTGTGTGTCGCGGAGCCCGAAGTGGCGGGCCGCAGCAGTCAAAGAAGGATCACTCAAGGAATTGCGACTTAATTGACGCACCGTGTCGTCTCTGAAGATGACGTGTCCGAGCCATCGCCCACATTCAGTGTGGAAGCGGTTCCGAGTGGAGCGGGTGCCACCAGTCTCGATGATGACACCAGCTTCACTTTTGATCCCGGTCGCGAAGGGACATGTCCCACAACTTGATAAAGTGATCGTCGCTCCCGCTCGCCAACACTTTTCCGTCAGGGCTCCAGTCGACGCCGATCACGTAATGCGTGTGCCCCTTGAGCACACGGAGATTACGACCATTGGAGGTGTCCCAAATACGGACCGACTTGTCCAAGATTCCGCTGGCCACTTTCGAGCCATCGGGACTCCACACGACGCCCCGCAACACTGCTTGTTGACACGACAGTTGTCGACATCCCGGCTCATCCACCCCAGCATGCGCAAACCGTCGGATGCTGCCGGCGATTTCGAAGTGGCCTTGCCCTCACCCGTTGTCCCAGTGGAAATGAGATGATCACCCGGATCGGCTTCTGCCCCTGCAGAAAGCAGCCGACAATCCCCAGTCTCACTACAGCCGCCTCGGCGCATCAACTGTTCGATCATTCCGAACGTTGCCAGTGTTGAGGGTTGAGGTTGGCTCGAGGAGCAGCACGTGAGTCTCGGTTTCGGTGACGGGCTTGTGTTCTACGCCCCGAGGAACGATGAAGAACTCGCCCTCGTCGAGTTCGACGATCCGGTCACGTAGATGTATCGACAATTGGCCGTGGAGGACCAGGAAGAGCTCGTCCTCTTGCTCGTGATGGTGCCAGACGAACTCGCCTTCAAGCTTGGCGAGCTTGACGTGTTGGCCGTTCAGCTCGCCAACGATACGAGGGCTCCAATGTTCAGTGAACTGCTGGAGTTTCTCGGCGAGGTTGACTTTGTCGTTCGGGCTGTCACTCACGCTTGCCCGCCTGAAGACTGGGACTTCCGGGCGGCGGCCAGCACGAGGCAGCAGAAAGCGGTCACACGCTGCACGGTGGGGACCTCCACACGGCCAGGGGATCGGTAACGGAACCATGCCAGCGTATCAACGCGGCGGTGCGATGGCAAAACGGCGGACGAAGCCCATGGATTTCCGCAGGCCGACGCGAGGACCACCCAGTGGTTCCGATCCGGAAGGTTGAACGCTGGGACCGGCGTACGGAGACTCGGGAACCGTGTCCGAGCCTGGGAAGATGTGATGCGAGAGTTGATGCCGTTGGTTGGAATCGTTGGGTGTGGTGGAGGTGCCTCGCCTGAAGGCCGGGAGACGATCACACTCAACGGACACTGGCCCATGTCCTCAGCGTAAGTTTCAGCTCGGACGCGAAGTGACCCAATAACACCAGTTGAAACCGCGACAGTGAGATGTTTATCCCACTCAGGTACTGTTCGTGTCAGGAGACTTTTTCAAATAGGGCACCACTACCAACGCGCGTGCGGATAGGAACACGCCGTGTATTGTTGAGTTGTCGCGAGTTTTCTCGCAGCGGGATGAACGTCCAGGACACTGCTTTCTGTCTCAACAGCAGCGGTGCCGACGGTCTCCCAAGTAGCCTTTTAGCAAACCGTTTTTTTTATTACTGGAACTCGCCTGACGTGACTGAGCGAATTGCCACAAGACTTGCAGGCGCCGCCCCAGGGCACGATGATGGGGACTGTGAACTGCGGGCAGCCGGCTCAAGACTCGACAGAGCCGGCACGGTGCGATTGCATTCCAGAGAACACCAAAAGGAACCTGGCGTGACAACCAAGACGCGAAGAGGCTGTTCGGGATTGTTGGTGCTAGGCGTGTTATTTGCCTTTTCAACGGGACACGCCGAGGAACCAGCTCATCGCATCCGACCTGCATATACCGTTGTCCCCACAAGGCAGCCGCCTGTCATCGATGGCATTTTGAATGATGAGGTTTGGAAAACCGCGCAATTCACTCATCTGTATGATTTTCTGGCTTCGACAACAGAGTCGCGAGTCAAGGCTGATCCCGCCACCACTTTTGCGATTTCAGCCGATGACAAACAGCTGTACGTTGCCTTTCGTTGCCAGGACACGCACGTAGGCAGGTTAATAAACACTGTAACGACGCGTGATGGAAAACTCTGGAACGGGGACAACGTTGAACTCTTTTTGAATTTCGACCGCCCCGGCCATACGTTTCGTCGAGTCATGCTCGGAGCGTCGGGCGCCGTGTTTGACGCCGCCTATCTTCAGCATGGCTTAAAGGAACATCGTTGGTTCGACATAAAAGGGCTGACCGGCGCCACAAACATTCAGAACACCCATTGGACAGGGGAACTTGCGATTCCTTTCGCGGGGTTGGCAATGCACTCGAATGCAACAGGCAGTTGGCAAATCAACGTTTGCCGTTCCAGCCACACGAAGAAGGGAACTCGTTACTATTTATCCAGCTGGGGTGTGTTGAAACAAAAGCCCGACTTGAACAAGCCCAACTTCTTTCCTGTGAATATCATTCGCGCCACACGGGACAAATTGGGCGCCTATAACCTTTTCCAGGAAGTCAACGGGATTCCACACCCATCTTTCACCAAACAGGAACGGCTCGCAATAAAGAAGCTGCGTCTTACGCAACAGCTCGACAAGAAGGTGAACGATTTTCAAATGATCGTAATTCCACCTGAACTCCCTCTCGACAGTCTGCTGTTCTATGCCGACGCCAATGGTTTACGAAAGCCGATCACAACGGCCGCGCATCGAACCCTCAAACGTGAACAGTCTCTCAACGCGATGCAAAAGGCCATGGGGAACTTGCCAGGCCGACCCCGGCGCACCAGTCTGGCAGACTTCAACATCCGGACAACGAGAACACGGAAACGAGGTCGGTATACCCAAAAGCATATCCATTATGACGTTGCCGAGGGTGAGGTTGTGCATGCCTTCCTTTACGAACCTCTTGGCCTCACACCCACACAACGACGACCTGGCATTATCGCACATCACCCAACTGCGAAGTATGGCAAGCAGACCTTTGAAGGCTGGCCCAACAGTAATTTTGTAACTGAGTTGGCCATGCAGGGATTCGTGGTCATCGTGCCCGATTACCCCACCATAGGCGAAGCGAGAGATTGTGACTTATCTGCCGATCGATATGACTCGGGGCCGATCAGGGGTGTCTTCAACCATATGAGCAGCGTGGATTTGCTTCAACTTCTTCCAACCGTAGATCCAGATCGTATCGGCGCGATTGGCCATTCCCTCGGCGGACAAAATACGGTTTTACTCCAGGCTTTTGACGATCGTGTGAAGGTCGGTGTGTCTAGTTGCGGCTGGACGACTTTTCGGTCCAAGGTTATTCTCGAAGAGCGGTTGTTGGCCACCGAGTATTTTATGCCGCTGCTGAAAACGACGTATAACCTTGATCTGGCCAAGTTTCCCTTTGAGTACACGGATGCCTTTGCGGCCATTACTCCGCGTGTGTTTTACTCTTACTCTCCCGCCAATGATGGAGTGCATCCTGGTTGGGGGCCTGCCGCTGCCGCACCCGTGATTCAGAAATACTATGATGCTTGTGGTGCCAACGACGCCTTTATATTCAAACAACCGTCCGGTGACCATCACTTCCCGTGGACATGGCGACAGGATTCTTACAAGGTGATTCGGGACACTCTGGATTACCATCGCCATGGTGCTCTGGGTTTGCTTGCCGAGAGGAAAGGCACAGAGGCTATTCCTGAGCTGAAACACTCTCTGGACGGGCCCTCGCAAAAGAACCGGTGGGTGGCGGCGCATCATTTAGGTCTGCTTGGAGATCAGAGCGGACTGTCTCGGATGAAACAAGACTTCAGGTCTCTGTCGCCAAGTCCAGAGACACTGCTTTCTTCAGATAAAAAGGTCCATGTCCGTCTGGTAGTGGCCCTTGAGGTGGCCAGAGTATTGGCGGAATTGGGTGATGGATCTGGTTACGCCCTGGCAGCCAAACTGGCAACCAACGGAGCCAGTGGCCACAGATGGCGTGCCGCGGAAGTATTGGCCCACGTTGCCAATCTTGATAACGATGTGCTGTCAGCAGGAGACATGGATCCCATTGGAGTCTTGAAAACCATGGCGGCCACGGAAAAAGACAATGACGAGTTTTTCGTTTATCTCGACCGCGTACACAAGATAGTTAGAGATCGGTCAGAGATGATCGCCATATTTGCCATCGCAAAGGATTCAAAGCACCAAACAGAGCTTAGGGTTCCCTGGGGTCCAACCGTCGGGGAAGTCTATTGGATTGTTGCATCTCGCGACAAAGACAGGCCCTACGACTACAAATAAGCTTCCTGATGTGCGAACTTGTCCGGCATTTCGCCCCTTGCAGCGGAACTGGACGCCAATGGCGATATCCAAGACCATTTCGGCAGTAACATCGAAGGAGCAGGCCAGCGGGGAGAGAAATGTCATCCGCTGCGAGAGGGTGTTAATGTAATGGAATCGCCAGTCCCTTCGACCATCAACTCGGTACCGCACTGTTCCACTTGGTGCATCTGAGGATCGCTGAGTTCGTTCCATATACGCCAAAGAGAAGCAGCAGCAAGTGGCATCGGAATAGAAATCCCCCGTCTGTACACAACTGGGTTACTGCTTGTGCCCCTTCCCCGTCCCGTTGTACCAGTGAAAATGAGAGAATCACCCGGATCTGCTTGATCCGGAAATGAGATTCTCGAGATCTCCAGTAAACGTCACAGCGTGGACCAGATCATCGGCAAGCTGCGTCAGACCGATTGGGAACTGGGCCAGGGAAAGGACCCCGTCGAAGAGGCCTGTCGGGCTTTGGAGATCACCGTGCAGACCTACTATCACTGGCGTCAGAAGTACGGTGGCATGCAGCCGGCAATGGCCAAACAGTTGAAGGCGTTGCAGAAGGAGAACTCTCACCTGAAGAAGGTGGTTGCCGATCAGGTCCAATATAAAGATCCTTCGCGAGGCCGCGTAGGGAAATTGGTAGGCCCCAGGCGAGTTGCGGCGGTCACGGAAGTTCGTCGTCACGGGCAACGGGCTTCTCAGGCCGGACTGTCATCTCCATAGATTTCGACTGCGGGGTCAAAAGGAACGTCGTCATCGAGGGGGAATATGGGGCGTGGAGCGTAGCTGTATCCCAGGCTACGAAGGTTGGCGCTGGTTGCCCCGGGAGCATCCACGTTCAGGAGTAGATTACACCAGTCGGCGAACATGTGTGGCTCGCAGTGTGGAGACTTGACGACAACCGCATCAAACTGTTTGGGGTCGAGACCGTGTGCATAGAACAGTGACCGGTCAAACAGGCTGACGGGCCGTGTCGTGACGACCCAGGTCACATTAGCGGCCTGGATGACAGCCGTGTCGCCGGCTCGCCAATGTTGACCGAAAGTCTCGCTGCGGAAGTGGCCGTCGGAGAGTATTCGAACGGTTCCGTTGACCGACAGGGGCGTGAATCTGCCCGGGTCCTCGCTTCCACCGAGCGTGATATCGACGATGCCGCCGATTCCGGCAGACCGGGCCGCCTGCACAGCCGGCGGATCGACGATGGGTGTCAAAATGCTGCCCGTGTAACCGGCATCGAGCAACGCGACAGCGATACTGTTGCTGTCTCCGGATGCCCCCGAACTTGTTGCATCGGCGGCATCAGTCATGATGACCGTGCCATCAGTCGCTGCGACCGCCTGCCGGACCGCTTCGTCCAGGGACAGCAGCGGCACTTGCATCGTGTCGTGGTGTTGCCAGAACTGTTGGGCCAAATCGAGCGAGAGTTGTCGGGCCAGTTCCACGTCCCCGTCGGTCACGACCAGGCTGTTTGTTCTCAGGTCCGGGACGTCGGTGAAGGGGTTGCCGATCATCATGCCGGCTGCCAGTCCAACGGAAGACGCTTCGATGTCCTGGCAGGTACGAATGCACTCGCCGAACAGGCCGGATTCGGTGATCAATTCGTCTCCACGGACCAGCGCCGGGATCTTGACCCTAGCCATTACAGGATTCACTTCTCCGCGGAGAATTCGCAGCAACAGCCGGGCCGCGCGTTCCCCGGTGGAACCCATGTCGATGTGTGGGTAGGTGTGGTAGAGCACGATGGCATCGCTGTTGCTGAGCATGCGATCGGTAAGAATGCCATGCAGGTCCAGCGAGACCACCAGCGGGATGTGTGGGCCAAGAATGCGACGGGCGACTTCGAGCAGATTGCCTTCCGGATCCGGTTCTCCTTCTGCCGACATGGCTCCGTGCAGACAAAAATAAGCCGCGTCGACTTGAGAGTTGTCTTCGAGGGTCTGGACCAGGTCGGCTCGCAGTGCTGCCCAGTCCGATTGTTTCAAAGTGCCGCCGGAGGTGATCGCCTTGGCACCCATCGTGGGGACCACTTCCACATCGGCTTCCGATTCGAAGACCGAGAGGGCACCACCGATTTCGTCGTTGATGGACCGGCGGTCATCAAACCACTGCTGGCCACGACCGATATTGAAATCCTCAAACGTGCTGGGCACGGGATTGAACGAAGAGACTTCCTGCATGCAGGAGAAGATCAGGATGCGTGCCATGAATTGTCCGAAGGGAAACAAGTCGACGTGTGTTAAACAACAGTCACCGTTGGTGACGGCGCGAGCCTGAATCTACAGACGTGATCGTTGATTCGCCATCACGGTTCCCTCCAATGGGGATTGTTCGACTTGTGCAGGGAATGGGAGACCTGACCTGAAACTGGTCTCGTGAACGCGGCGGTGATGCTCGAGAGACTGGAGTGACTCGGGACGTTTACTGGACATCTCGAGAATCTCCTTTCCAGATCACGCAGATCCGGGTGATTCTCTCATTTCCACTGGTACAACGGGAAGGGGTAAGGTCAAGCGGTTTCATCCCCTGTTTTCATCGCGGGTTTTGACTGGAACGGGCAGCAGCGGCGAAGAGTGATACAATCAAGCCACGAGGATTCTCTTGCCTGACTGCTGAAGGTGCTGCCGTGAAACGACTGCTTGTCTGTTTGCTGCTTGTTCTTTCCGGCGTGTTTGCAGCGCAGACGGCTCGTGCTCAGGATGAATCGAAAACGGAAGAGCCGAGTGGAAAGAGCGTCAACTACTTGACGGAAATCAAGCCGCTGCTGCGCGA
>Ga0114993_10003756_pt1 | contig 15549 bp, 16 predicted proteins | sample ArcticOcean_MG_C_FD_87042 | JGI IMG/M metagenome (GOLD analysis project Ga0114993, IMG submission 87042) | Marine microbial communities from western Arctic Ocean - ArcticOcean_MG_CB2_150 | ecosystem: Environmental > Aquatic > Marine > Oceanic | place: Arctic Ocean: Canada Basin | collected...
AAGTTATTGAAGCAGGTCATGGTTTAGCACCAACATCTTCATCAATCAATTTTCTTTCTTGGGGAGATTCTCTTGCAATCTCTTGTATGAAAAGAAAAAAATGGACTAATAAAAATTTTATTGCAGCCCATCCTTCTGGAGCTTTATCAACATCTTTAATTCTAGTAAAAGAAATCATGGCGAAAGGAGGAGAGATTCCATTAATTTCTGCAAATAAACCTATGTTATACGCAATAAAAGAAATGAATAAAAAAAGATTAGGTCTGGTTTGTTGCAAAGAAAAAAATGGAAAAGTTAATATTTTAACAGATGGTGATTTACGAAGACATTCGAATAATTTAAATAAAAAGAAAATCTTAAAAATTTGTACAAAAAATCCAAATTGGATTTCAGATTCTGCACCAGCTCTTTCAGCAATTGAAAAAATGAACACCTTAAAAATAACTTCACTTTTGGTTGCAAAAAATCAAGATATAAATAAAAAAATAAAAAGTGTTATTGGTATAATACATTTACATCACTGTTTAAGCCGAGGTGTTAAGTGAACAATAAAAAAAGAGCAACCCAATTAACTTTACTACTTATTGGTCTACTCTTGTTTGGAGCTACATATTTAATCTATCCTAATGTTAAGAATGATAAATTTGCTATAGAAAAAGAAGTTAACAAAAATTTTGAAAAAAATTCTAGCGAAGGGAAAACTTCAACTTTTGAAAATATAGAATATGTAGGCTTGTATAATTTTGATAAACCTTTTGTTGTAAAATCAGAGAAAGCTCACATACTAAAAAAAGATCCCAATGTTATTTTTATGAAAAATATGTATGTTAATTTAAACTTAGGAAATGGTAGAGAAGTAATCATTCTATCAAATGAAGGAACTTATAACAAAAAAACATTTGATTGCTTTTTTGAAAAAAATGTAAGAGCAACAGATGGAAACACCAAAATTTTTTCAGAAAATTTAGACTTATTAGCAAGCCAAAATACTGCAAAAATTTATAATAATGTAAGAGTAATTCATGCTTCAGGAGATATTCAGGCAGATAAAATTGATTATAATTTTGAAACAAAAAATTTCAACGTTTCTATGTTTGACGATAAGACGGTAAAAGTAAAAGTAGTTCAATGAAAAATATAAAAAAATATCGAATTATAAAATTTAAATCCAAGCCTATATTATCGGCTAAAAGTGTATCAAAATCTTTTGATGGTAGAATTATTTTAAGAAAGATTGACATTAATTTAAACCAAGGTGAAATGCTAGGTTTGTTAGGAAGTAATGGTGCTGGAAAAAGCACTTTTATGAATATTGTTTTGGGTCTCTTGACTCCCGATTTTGGTGATATATTTTTAGGTAATTCAAAATTAACTAATTTAGCTATTCACGAAAGATCAAAATTAGGAATTGCATACCTTCCTCAGCAAACTTCAATTTTTCGAGGACTTACAGTATACGAGAATTTATTAGCTATTTCACAAATTGTAAAAAAAGGTGCGGCGGCTCAAAAAGATATTGTTGAAAAATTAATGGCTGAATTTTCAATAACACACTTGAGGGATGTTAAAGCTGTAGCATTATCTGGTGGAGAACGTCGAAGGACTGAAATAGCACGTTGCTTAATAAATAATCCTAAAGTCTTGTTGCTAGATGAACCTTTTGCAGGAGTAGATTTACTATCAATACAAGATATCAAAGGGTTATTGTTAAAGTTGCAAGCAAGAGGATGTGCTGTATTGTTATCTGATCATAATGCATCGCAACTTCTTAGTGTTGTTGACCGTGCTTATGTAATTGCAAATGGTACTATTGTTACTGAAGGTGCCCCTCGCCAAATTGCAAAATCGGACGATGCTAAAAGATTATATTTTGGTGAAGACTTTAAAATCTAATATTTGATGAAAAAAAAAAATTTTGTTCTAATAAATAAAAAAATCACAAGATTTAATAAAAAAATAGAAATTCCCGGTGATAAATCTTGTTCTATTAGAACTATACTATTAGCTAGTCAGTGTATTGGTGTATCAAAAATAAAAAACTTGCTAGAATCTGAAGATGTCTTAAATTGTATAAATACTCTAAAAACGTCATTGGGTGTTAAAATTGTAAAAAAAAAAAATATTTATTACGTTTATGGTAATGGATTAAATTCATTTAAAATTAAAAAAAAATTAACAAAAATTTATGTTGGTAATTCAGGAACTTTTGCAAGATTAATCTGTGGATTGTTATCAACACTACCAAATAAATTTTATTTATTTGGTGATAAATCAATGAATAAAAGAGATTTTTCAAGAGTGATTGAACCTTTAGAAAAAGTAGGTGCTTTTTTTTATCCTAAAAATAAAAAAACACTTCCTCTTATAATTGAAGGTACAAGTATGCCATTAGCGCAGAAACATAATGAAAATAAAGGAAGTGCACAAATTAAAAGTATGATTCTTTTGTCTGCTCTTTCAACTCCAGGCATAACAACTATAGAAGAAAATAAAAAAAAAATTAGTAGAAATCATACTGAGATACTATTAAAAAAAATTGATGCTAATATAAAAGTAAAAAAAACAGCAAAAGGAAATTCAATTTCACTTGAAGGTCAAAAAAATATTTTTAGTTTTGAATATATTGTAAGTTCTGATCCAAGTTCAGCAGCGTTTTTAATCGCTATGACTTTATTAACTCCAAACTCAAAACTAATTATTAATAATGTTCTTTGTAATAAAACAAGAATTTTTTTTTTGAAAGTTTTAAGAAAAATAAATGCAGATATAAAAATTAAAAATTTGCGTACTGTGTCTGGGGAGCTTGTTGGATCAGTTATAGTAAGAAGCAGCAAATTAAAACCAATTTTAGTATCTAAAAATATTGGAAAACTTATTGATGAACTGCCTGTATTATTTATCATTGCAGCTTTAATAAAAGGAGTTTCGAAATTTAAAAATATTGAAGATTTGAAACACAAAGAATCAAATAGAATACTTGAGTCAAAGAAAATTTTTGATCAGGTTGGTATTAAATGTAAAATGACAAAAAATAGTATGGTAATTTTTGGACAGGAAAATATTAAAAATAAAACTAAATCTATTCTTACTAAAACAAAAGGAGACCATAGAATTTGTATGTCGTCGATTATTTTTTCATTGCTAACTGGAATTGAAAATAAAATTGAGAACTTTGAAACTATTAACACTTCATTCCCAGGTTTTTTATCTTTAATTAATAAACAGTTAGGAGGAAAAATTGAAATTAAAAAAAAATAATTTAATGCGTATCGCAATTGATGCAACTGCTGGCTCTGGCTCTACATCATTAGCATTAAGATTAGCAAAACATTATAAACTTAGATATCTTGACACCGGTAAGGTTTATCGTTGGTGCGCTTTAAAAATAATTAAAAAAAAACCCAAAAATAAAATTTTTTTTTTAAAAAAAATAATTAAACATCTAAATCTTAAAAGTCTACGTGATAAAAAATTAATTGATGATAATGTAGCTCAAGTTACATCGAAAATAGCTAAAAACCCAAAAATAAGAAAATTGGTATATGATTTCCAAAAAAATATTGCATATAAAATTCCTAAAGGTTTTAATGGTTCAATATTAAATGGAAGAGATATAACTTACAAAATCATTCCTGATGCAACTTTCAAATTCTATGTTACTGCAAGTATTTTTGAAAGAAGTAGAAGAAGAACAGCAGAACTAAAAAAACTTGGTAAAAAAATAACTTTGAAAGAAGTGCAAAAAAGTCTTAAAAACCGTGACAAATCTGACAAAAACAGGAGATATTCTCCCCTACAAAAAAGGCACGATTCATTGTTGATAAATAGTACACGACTCTCTATAACAGGGTGCTTTCTAAAAGTTAAAAAGATAATTGATAGAAAGCTAAATAATTATGGAAGAAATTTTAAAACAAGGTCAAAGTGAATCACATAAAGAGTTTGAAAAACTCCTTTCAGAAGATCTAAACAATAGAAAATTAAAAGAAGGCGAAATTATTACTGGAGTGGTTAGCAGTATTGGACAAAAACATATTTTTATAGATATAGCTGCAAAATCTGAAGGCGTTATACCAATAGAAGAGTTTAAGCTTTCAAAAGAAATAGATAAAATTGAAGTTGGTTCAAAAATAGAAGTCCTTTTAGAAAAAATTGAAAACTTTAATGGAGATGTTGTTATTAGCAGAGAAAAAGCTAGAAGAGTAAAATCTTGGAAAAAAATGGAAAAAGCTTTTGAAAACAAAGAAGATGTGAAAGGAATTATTATTTCAAGATGCAAAGGGGGCTTTATTGTAGATGTTGAATCTTGTCTTTGTTTCTTGCCTGGCTCCCAAGTAGACCTCAAACCGTTAAAAAGTTTTGATCATTTAATGAAAATTCCTCAAACTTTTGAGTGTGTTAAGCTAGATAAAAAAAGAGGAAATATAGTTTTATCAAGAAGATCTATTTTAGAGAGAATTAGAGATAAAGATAAAGATAAAATTATAAAAACAATAAAAGAAGGAAATATAGTTCAAGGAACTGTTAAAAATCTTACTGAATGGGGAGTGTTTGTCGACCTAAATGGTGTAGATGCCTTATTGCATATTACAGATATTTCATGGAGCAGAATTAATAAACCGTCGGAACTGCTTTCAATTGGGCAATCAATAAAATTAAAAGTTACTAAAATTGACCCTAATACAAAAAAAATTAGCGTAAGCGTAAAACATCTTACTGAAGATCCTTATTCAAAAATAATAAGTAAATATGAAATTGGAAAAATTTACAGCGCAACAATTACTAAAGTAGAAGATTATGGGTGTTTTGCAAAGCTTGAAGATGGTTTAGAGGGTTTAATACATCAGTCTGAACTTTCATTTACAAAGAAAAATATTCATCCAGGTAAAATATTAACTAGTTCACAAAAAATACAAGTTAAACTTTTAGAAAAAGATTTGGATAAAAGAAGACTTTCGTTAAGTTATAAACAAACTTTGGTTAACCCGTGGGTAAAATTCTCTCAAGATCATAAAGTTGGAGATGAATCTGAAGGAACAATTAAAAATATAACTGATTATGCTTTATTCGTTTCAATAAAAAATACAGAGCTAGATGGTATGATACATTATAAGGATATAAGTTTTTCAGAAAAAGATACTGAATTAAAAAATTATAAAAAAAACCAAGAAATAAAATTTCTAATTTTAGAAATAAATCAACAAGAAGAAAAAATAAGACTAGGTATAAAACAGCTTAGTGATGATCCTTTTGAATTTTTTGTTAACAAAAATATAAATGATATAGTAACTGTGGTTGTTAGTTCATCTGCACTAAATGGAATATATGTTCAAGTTGGTAAGAAAAATTTTACAATTTTAATTAAAAAAAATCAGCTAGCAAAAGAACCTGAAAATCAACGTCCAGCCAGATTTGTTAAGGGTGATAAATTAGATTCAGTAATTACAGAGTTGGATAAAGAAAAAAGAAAAGTATCACTTTCTATTAAAGCTTTAGAAGAAAAACAAACAAAAGAGGCTGTAAAAAAATACGGATCTAAAGATTCTGGCGGGGTATTAGGTGAAATACTTGGACCACTATTAAAAAAAAAACCTAAAAAGTAAAAATCAATATATAATAGCTGTATGGTTAAATCTGAGCTGTTAAAAAAACTATGCAATCTTCATCCAAATATCCTTAGAAAAGATATGGATAAAATCTTAGAGATAATTTTCTTTGAAATTACATCCGCACTTCGTGACAACAAAAACATAGAAATTCGTGGTTTTGGATCCTACAAAGTGGTAAAAAGAAAAGCCAGAATTGGGAGAAACCCAAAAAATTCAGAATTAGTTCAGATACCTGAAAGAAAATCAATTAAGTGGAAAATTAGTAAAGTTTTTTTTAATCGTTTAAATAAAAATTTTAATGAAAACAAAATAACTGATATTTATTAAATATAATTTATGCCAGTGAAAAAAATTATTCTTGCCCTAGACACAACAGACTTAGAAGAAGCAATTAGCATAACGCAAAAAATTAAAAGTAAGATTTTTACTATTAAGTTAGGCCTAGAGTTTTTTAATGCACATGGAAAAGAAGGTGTTAGAAAATTTAATGATCTAGGAATGACTAATCTGATGTTAGATCTAAAATTAAAAGATATTCCAGAAACTATTTATAAAGCAATAAAGGCATTAGATGGTATAGAATTCGGTTTTATTACAGTCCATGGACAAGGTGGTAAGTTAATGATTGAAAAAGCGAAACAAGCTGCAAATGAAATTAAATCAAAACCAAAAATTATGATGGTAACTATATTAACAGCACTAAATGATGAAGATCTAAAAACTATAGGAATTAATAGTGCAGTAAACGAACAAGTAGAAAAAATGGCAAAAATGGCAAAAGATATTAATGTTGGTGTGGTCTGTTCGGGACAAGAAGCTCGAGCTGTAAGAAGAATTATAGGTTCAGATCTTTTAATTTTTACACCTGGAATTAGAATGAAATCAGATAATAAAGATGACCAGCAAAGAGTTTGTACTCCGAACGAAAGTTTAGAAAATGGTTCTAATAAAATAATTATGGGAAGAAGTATTATTAAGGGTGACATAATAGAAAATTTAAATAAAGTGTTAAACTCTTTAAAAGCATAAATTTATGCCGATAGAATTGAAAATTTGTGGCATAAATTCTGAAGCTATTATCCAAACTATTGAAAAAATTGGAGGTTGTAAGTATTTAGGTTTTGTATTTTATCCACCTTCTCCAAGAAACATATCGTTAGAACAATCTCTAAAACTTACTTCCATAGTTTCTCAAAATATTAAAAAAGTTGCTGTATTAGTAAATCCAGAAATTAGTTTTATTGAAAAAATCAAAGATCAATTTGATTATTTACAAATCTATGATTGTGAGCCTGCACAATTAAAAAAAATAAAATTGCTATCTAATAAAAAAATTATAAAAGCTATAAAAGTTAAAAAAAAAGATGATATAAATCTATACAAGCAATACATTGGAATTACAGATGAATTTTTATTTGACTCATCTGGAATGGAAAAAAGCTTTTCATTTGAGTGGAAGTATTTAAAAAATATTCAAATAAAAGACTGGTTTTTAGCTGGAGGTATTACTATTGACAATCTAGAACTTGCCCAAAGTATTACAAAAAAAATTGATATATCTTCTGGTTTAGAAGATAATCCAGGAATAAAATCAGCTAAAAAAATTTTAGATTTTTTAAAAAAAGTAAAAAATTATGATTAAAATAAAAAAAAATATATCTCTAATTGATCAGCATGATAAAAAAGGATTTTGGGGAGGAAAATTTGGAGGAAGTTTTATTCCTGAAACTTTAAAAAAACCAGTAGATGATCTAGAAGTTTTGTTTAAAAAACTAAGAAAAGATAAAAATTTTATTAAAGAAAGAGATTATTACTTTAAAAATTGGGTTGGTTCACCTACTCCATTTATTAAATTAGAAAACTTATCAAGAAATTTAGGAGGTGCTCAAATATGGGCAAAAGTTGTTTCTGAAGCCAACGGTGGAGCTCATAAGATTTATAATGCAACAGTTCACTGTTTAATTGCTAAAAGGGCAGGAAAAAAATATGTAGTTGGGGATACTGGAGCAGGATATGCAGGAAAAATGTTAAGTATGGCAGCAAAAAAGTTTGGTCTAAAATGTAAAATATTTATGGGGGCAAAAGATATTAAAAGACAAAAACCTAATTGTGATGCCATGAAAAAGAATGGTGCGGAAATAGTTCCTGTTTATACTGGTAGTCAGACGCTTATAGATGCGGTAAGTGAATGTATGAGATATTGGGTTTCTAACTGTGATACTACTCATATGTGTGTAGGATCTACGGTCGGTCCAAATATATTTGTTAAAATTTGTGGGTGGAGTACATCACAAATCTCAAGAGAACTTATAATCCAGATTAAAAAAGAGTTTGGTAAAATTCCTAAAAGATTAAAACTATTTAATTGTGTAGGCGGTGGTAGTTCAAGTTTTGGATTTTGGAATGAATTTATGCATTATGATAAAAGACAAGTTGAATTTATTGGTATAGAAGCGGGTGGACCTAAAAATTCAAAAAAACATGCAGCACCTTTAACTAAAAATTCTAAAATTGGAGTTTTGCATGGAGCAATGCAGTATGTAGTTCAAGATTCTGAGGGACAGATTGAAGAAACAGAATCAATTTCAGCTGGTCTCGATTACAGTGGTGTGAGCCCGTTACATTGTTTTTTAAAAGATACAAAAAGAGCAAGGTATACTTCTGCTACAGATGAAGAAGCTTTAAATGCTTATGAGTTGGTGTCGTCTTTAGAATCCATTAGTCCTTCTTTAGAACCAAGCCATGCTTTCGCTGAGGTAATAAAAATTGCACCTCGACTAAGTAAAGATACTATTTGTTGTATAAATTCATGTGGCGACAGTTACAAGGATAAAGACATTATAAAAAGCAGACTGGGGAAATACATTAGATGAATGCAAATATAACTTTAGCTTTTGATAAATGTAAAAAAGAAAATAGACCAGCATTACTCACTTATACCGTTGCTGGTGATAATAGTAAGAATAAATCTTTAGAAATACTAAAATCTATTTCAAAATATGCAGATATTTGTGAAATTGGTTTTGCCCATAACACGCCTATAGCTGATGGTGGTCAAATTCAAACAAGCACACATCGGGCTCTAAGAAATGGAATAAAAATAAAGGATGTTTTTCAAATAGTAAAAAAATTTAAAAAATTTAAAAATACAAAACCAGTAATTCTTATGGGCTACTATAATATAATTTGTCAATATGGTGAAAATGATTTTATAAATTCTTGCAAGAATGCAGGAGTCGATGGTTTAATTGTTGTTGATTTGCCTTACCCAGAAAATAAGTATTTTGCAAAAAAATGTAAGAAAAAAAATATTAGTTTTATTCAACTCTTAGCACCTACTACTTCAAAAAATAGAATGGTACAAATCATAAAAAACTCTCATAATATGGTTTATTATATAAGTATGTTATCAACTACTGGGGGTAAACTCAAAACCTCCCCTAAAAAAATTTTAGAAAACTATAATAAAATTAAAAAAATTAATAAATCCAAAAATTTAGTGATTGGTTTTGGAATTACTCTAAAAACTATTGCTGCCTTAAAAAAAGCTGATGGTTTAGTAGTTGGCAGTGCATTATGTAAAGAAATTTCACTATCTATAAGAAAACGACAAAATCCTGTCACAAATGTATTTAATATGGTAAAAAGATTAAGAAATAAAATATCATGAATTGGATCACATCATTTAAAAAAATTGGAATAAAAGTAAAACGAATTTTTAAAAAACAGCCTACTGGGCAGGAACAAACTGATTGGAAAAACTGTCCTATTTGTAGAAAAATATCGTACCTTCCTGACTTAGTTGCAAATTCTTATATATGTGAATGTAATTTCCATTTTGATTTACCTCCAAAGTTACGTTTAGATGGTTTATTCGACTCTACCTATGAAATTATTGAACCCATTGAAAACATTAATCCTGATCCTTTAAATTTTGAAGTTAAGGCAGAAACAAAAAATTATAAATATATTGATAAAATTAAAAAGTATAAAAAAGTAACAGGTCAAAAAACTGCTTTAATGTGTGCTTCAGGAAAAATATCTAACTTACAAGCAGTTGTGGTTTGTTTTAATCCAAAATTTGGTGGTGGAAGATTTGGCCCGGCTGAAAACGAACATTTTTTAAAAGCTGCAAATTTTGCTGTAGAAAAAAAAGTAGATGTTTGGATTGCTATATATCAGAGTTCAGGAATTGATGTACACACAGGTGTTACAGGTTTAGCTGGAATGACAAAAAGTATAATTGCAATGAATGAAATTAAAAAAAATAATATCCCAACTTTTTGTGTGGCAGCAAGAGCTACAGCTGGTGGCGTGTATGCATCCTCTTACTATAATCACGATTTTATTATTGTAGAAGCAAAATCGGTAGAAAATTTACTTTTTTCAGGAAAAAGAGTAACAGCAAATATTTTAAAAGGAACAGATCAAATCCCAGATGATTTTGGAACAGCTATTGGAGTTATGAAGTCAGGTTTGGCTGATATAACTCTTGAAAATAGAAAAGAATTAAAAGAAACTATAACTAATTTAGCTAATATAATTTTAAAAAAAGAAAATTTAAAAGAGCAAAATTTAGAAGAAGTTCATGAAAGTCCAGAAGATTTTAAAAAGACTGCTTCAACTACATCCTAAAAGCGTAGATCTATCTTTAAATAGAATTAAAAGACTATTAAATGATCTAAAAAACCCAGAAAAAAAAATATCTAATGCCATCCAAGTAGTTGGTACTAATGGAAAATATAGTTTTTGCACTACTCTTAGAGAAATTTTTGAAACTGCAGGCTATTCTGTAAATCTAAATATAAGTCCTTCACTAAGAAAATTTAATGAAAGATATTATTTTTCTGGAAATCATATTTCGGATGAGCGACTCTATGAATTATTAATTGAGGTAGAAAAAGTGAACAATGAGAAAAGTATTACTTTTCACGAGTTTATTTGTGCATGTTTTTTTCTCGAAGCCTCAAGAAATAAGGCTGATATAAATATTTTAGAATCTGGTCTTTTTTTTAGACTGGATGCAAGTAATGTGTTGAGTAAAAATATTGCATCAGTAATCATGCCTATTGGTATTGATCATAAAGATTTTTTAAAAAATGGTACCCTTGATGAAATAGTTTATGAAAAATGTTCTAGCTTATTAAAAGATTCTTTAATTATTGCTTCTAAGCAAAAAAGTAATATTCTTAATATGATAAAAAAAGAAATTAGCAATAACTCTTCTAAGAAAATATTTTTTGATAAAAATTATAGTTACAAAATAAATGCTGATGGTTTTAAATATAAAGATAGTTTTGGTGAAATAGAATTGCCTTTACCAAATTTATTAGGAGATTTTCAAATAAGTAATGTATCTACCGCTATTGTTACTGCAAGGCATCTTAACAAATTTAAAATAAATCAAGATCATATTATTAAAGCTATAACTAAAATAAGATCAGAAGGTAGATTGCAAACTATAACCAAAGGTAAACTTAAAAAATTCGTATCTATAAATAACAGAATTATAATTGATGGAGCTCATAATCCATTAGCTGCCTTTGAAATAAAAAAGTATTTAAAAACTCTAACTCCTAAAAAAAAAATAGTTATGATTTTAGGTATGATGGCCAATAAAGAACATAAAAGTTTTATTAATATATTAAAGGATAACATTCATTCTATGGTTGCTTTAGATATTCCAAATCAACTTAACTTTATGCCTAAAGAAAAATTAGTAAAAATAGGAAAATCTTGTGGCGTTCCTTCAAAAACTGATGTTTCTATAAAGTCGGCATTACAAAATATTTCAAAAACAAATGATAATGCAATTATTTTTTGTACTGGAAGTTTATATTTTGCAGGTGAAATATTAAACTTGAATTAAATATTTTCGTTAATCCAAGAGCAAATATTTGATTTAGTGTTCGCTCCCACTTTGGTTGCCTTAAGCTCACCGTTCTTAAAAAGTAACATCGTTGGAATTCCTCTAACACCATACTTAGTCGGCTGATTAGGGTGTTCGTCAATATTATGCTTTGCTATGATTACCTGATCTTTCATTTCATTAGAAATTTCTTCAAGAATAGGGCCAATTTGTTTGCAAGGTCCACACCATTCAGCCCAAAAATCTACTAGCGTTGGTTTATTTGATTTTAATACTTCTGTATCAAAATTTTCATCTGTAACATTTTTTGTAGGCATAATTTTAATTTAATAATTTTTTAATTAAAGTCAACTTGCATTTTGATACACTTTTTCCATCTCTTCAATATACGAATTGATTTCTTTAAGCATTTTTAATTTTTCTTTATCTTCTTTGAATTTATTTCTTAATGTATCAATTTCCGAATATGTTCTGGGTATAGTATTCCATTTTTCTTTATTTGTACTTAAAACTCTTGCTGCGATTTCTTTATGCATTGAGTCATATTCTTCTTTTGGAAGAGATTCTGGACTTTCTTCGTAAAGAATTTTCTTTCCAAAATATCTTAATCTTTCGTCTTTAAATTTTTGTAATACTAAAAACTTTTCTTTCCAATCTGCTTTGTGGAAAGAAGGCATAATTGCATTATCTTCTTTTGTAGTAAACTTTTTATAAATAGACTCTTCAGCATAAACTTCTTCTTGAGAGTCAAAATCCTGTTTTTCTCTGGCTTCGTCATCCAAGATATTAATAACCTTATTTATAAAATCTTTATTGCTTCTAATTAACTTAGCTCTTTCTTGTAACTTTGGTAATCCAATTTCTTTATAGCTATCAAAATTAATTGCATAGCTAGCATTCATTATTATTGGATGTTTTTTGTGTTTTATAGTTCTAATTACCTTAGGTGTTTTCTTAAATTCTTTTTTTAATTCTGCTGCAGAAAGATTAAAATAATATTTTGGGTCTGCTTTAAGATCAAAGCACATTGGATATCCCCACTGTGGGTGTTCGCATACAAAAGTTAAAACAAAAGGAAATGATTTTCCGTAATAAAAAAAATCACTACAAAATGTTAATTCCTTTTTTATAAGTTCAAGCGTTTTATCTTTATTAGTTGTCATTAAACTAGCTTTCCATACATTAGGTGCATTTTTTCGCAATATTTTTGCAATTTCGACTGTTGCCAAAACATCTGCTATGGCAGAATGAGCATCATTGTGTTTTATCCCATTCATAGGTGCTAGTTTATCTAATTTAAAAACTGGATTATTTTTTGCACTAATAGGAGTCTTAATACAGCCTGGGTAATATAGGTGTGAAGCTCTAGCTAAACTAAATAAGTCTGCTCTTTCATTTCCATTTGTTACTGTTAAATATGGATAATCAAGATTTTTAAATAATGTTCGTCTTAAAAATTCTTCATCAAAATTTATAGAATTATAACCAATAAAAATAGAATTCTTCCATCGATTAAATTTTTCCATCATTTGCCTTATCATTTGATAGTGAGATAAATTTGTTTCTTTTAATATTTTTGGAGAAGATTTGTTAACTATTAAAGCCATTGCTTCAGGAATAATACCTGGGCTCAATTTACAACGCCCTTCATATCTGTCTAATTCTTGAAAATTGTCATTAACTAAAACTGCTGCAGCTTGAATTATTTGACCATAAGAAACGTTTGAAGAACATGTTTCGAAATCATAAAAAACTAAATTTGCCATTAGATGGTATTACTTATTCAATACTTTTATTTTGTCAATGTCTTCTTTCATTGCTTTTTCAACTTGCTCGGGATCTTTAACGTTTTCTAAAGTTCTCATTATAGATCTTGCATCTCTACCAAAATCATCTGTTACCTTCATAGTTTCTTCTAATTTTTTTCTTAATGTTAAAATTCCATCAAAATGTTTAGAAAATCTTATAGTGATACTTTTTAAATCATCATGTATTTGTGTTGCATGCTTTTGAACCTTTAAAGTATGAAAACCCATATGAAAAGCTTGCAGAATTGCGCATAATGTATTCGGCCCAGCAACAGTAATTTTGTATTTTGTTCTTAATTCCTGCATTAATAATTCTTTAGTTTTGGGGTCTCTATAGCTTGAAAGTTCAGCATATAAACCCTCAGTAGGAGCATAAATTATTGCAAAGTCTGTTGTCTTAGGCGGCATTATATATTTTTCAAAAACTTTTTTAGCTTTCGTTCTGAATGCTGACGCCAAATCATTCCTCGCATGCGCTAGCGCATCTTTATTTTTAGCTTGGTAAGCCTCATCTATAGCTTTGTATTTTTCAATAGGCCAGTGACTATCAATAGGGCACAGTACATCTTCTAATTTTACCGCAAATTCAACCACATCTCTCGTCTCGTCAGGTTTCATCTTAACGTTTGCAATATATTGTGCTGATGGCAATAAATCCTTTAATAAAGCGGCCAAAGAAAATTCTGCAAGACCACCATATTGTTTTACGCCGGCTAAAATTCTACTAAAGCTATCTTGACTTTTGTTAATAGCTTCAACTTGTTGATTAAAAGCTCCAACTTTTTCATCAACTTTGGTGAGTGCTTGTGTCATGTCACGAGTTACATCTTTTGATAAAGAATTAAATGAAGTCGACATCGTATTCATTGAATTGTTTAATGATTCTTTTAATCTTCCTAATTCTTCATTATTTTTATCTTTATTTTTATTTAGTAAAAGATAAATAACAACACATAAAAGTAATAAAACTATATATAAAATTGATTCTTGCATATTTTAATAAGATAAACCTACTGCATCGTAATTTCTAGTCTAAAAACGATTTTAATTTTTCTCTTTATTTTTTTTCTTTCTTTCCCTATCAATATGAGCAGTCATTACATCCACAAGATAATCAGAATAAGTGAATATTTCTTTTGTTTCAAAAGATTTAGTTTCATGTTTTTCAGGATTAGCTTTGTTTTCAACAACAATTTTTCCTTTTTTTACATCTGAGTCTTCTAAATATATTAAAATTAACCAATCATCATCTGAACTATCATCATATCTTATAAAACATAAATTTTCTTCATACCTTTTATCTATAACTCGAAGTATACTTTTATGTTTAGGTATATATCGTTTATTAAGTTGAAAAACTAAGCTGGCAGCGCTACGATAAAAAGATTCTAAAACTAATTCAATATTTTTTCTATGTTCTGCGTACTCTTTTTCTTTTTGTAAAATATCTTCTTTAGTATCTGCGTCAGAAATTTCTACCCCTAAAGATTCTACTCTTTCTCTAATTTTTTGTTCTCTAATTAATCGGTATTTTTCTTTTATTTTTTCAAGCCTTTCTTCAACATATTTGTAATCTTCTCTTTGTTCTTGCAAAGCTAATTTTTCTAAGCTTTTAATTTCTTCAAGTTCTCTTTTTCTGAAAGATTTTATTTTTTTATCAAGTTTTATTTCTTCAAGGAAACTTCTCCGTTTTGCAGCTTGTTCACGACGCAAGATAGCTTGCTCCTGCCTAATAAACTTTTTTAAATCTTGTGAACGTTCTCTAGCTAATCTCACTTCGCCTCTGAGCTCCTGTTGTTTGTTTTCTAAACTTAAGCGGACAACCTCTTTTTCCTTTTTTTCTTTTTCTTTTTGTTCGTGCGTAACTTTTTTTAATTGCCTAATTTTTTTATTTTCAAAATAATTATCGTATGCTCTGAAAACTGGAGTCAAAATAAAATTTACTAAATTTTGAAAACTAACTTTTGTAACTTGAATTGCCTGCTTTCTTACTTTAAAAATTTTTTTTTTTAACTTAAATTTGGGTTTTTTAATTTTTTTAAATTTAAACCTAAAAAATTTTATTTTTTTTAATTTTTCTATTTGTTTTTTTTTTTTTTTTTTATTTTTTATTTTTTTTTTTTTTTTTTTATTTTTTTTTTTTGTTTTTTTTTTTTATTTAATATGATTTTTCTTTTATATTACTAATATTATCTTTATATATAGTCTCTACGATTATTTGGTATAGCAGTATAGTTTTTTACAATCTGTAGTTGGTAAACTA
>Ga0114993_10003758_pt1 | contig 15540 bp, 12 predicted proteins | sample ArcticOcean_MG_C_FD_87042 | JGI IMG/M metagenome (GOLD analysis project Ga0114993, IMG submission 87042) | Marine microbial communities from western Arctic Ocean - ArcticOcean_MG_CB2_150 | ecosystem: Environmental > Aquatic > Marine > Oceanic | place: Arctic Ocean: Canada Basin | collected...
TGGGCCAGGTCGAAGGCAAACACCCACGTTTCGAGGGTCGACCAACCTCGTGTCGCCAGCAGCCATAGCCGATCGCCCTCGATTAGCGGCACCGGACAGGCGCTGAATCCCTCGCTGGCGATGGGGGCGACCCAGGAGGAGATGGGAGGTTTCTGTGGATCTGGAATTTCGAGCACCACCGCTTCCAGCCAGCCGCGATCTTTCCACGGCCCACTCTCGAGAATGATGTTGGTGGACGGTTGCTGATATTGACGTGGCGTCCGTAGCAGGAAGACGCAGCGATCACCGCTGCTGACCGGGATCTCAGGAACACTGATGAAGGGCAGTTGGGTGCGACCAGGGGACTCATCGGGACGTGGGACCTGCCATTGCCACGCTTCTCGGGTCGGTTCATCCAGATCGATCGCCACTACCCGATGGCCGTTGCCGAAGAGTGCTGTCCTCTGGCCCAGCAGCGGGAAAAGGTCTGACAACGGATGGCGCCGCGACCACACCTGGGCCTTGCGATGGGCGGTCGCCTCCGGACCGGTCTCTGGCATCGGGATCGCCAGTGAGCCCTCGACGCGGCTCCCCGCCGACTGTACCGGTGGTTGGATCAACGGTCCGTCGCTGCGCCTCCATGGCCCTTCCAGTGGTGGCGTGCCCTCCAGCCAGCGCAGCCAATTGGGGTCGATCCCCTCGCGAATTCCAGGTCGCTGCAGGAGTGCCCAGGCGGCGCTTCGATCGGCGCGCTCCAGCGCCTCTTGCAGGGCACGATTCGCCTCGGTCCCTCGATCGGGCTGCCAGACCAGCGGATGGGCTCCATCGATGGCAATCGGACCGAGTCGTTTGAGGGCCACATCGAGAAAGCCATCCGGCAGCGACCGGGCAAATCGTTCCAGTTGTCGAGAGGCACGCCCGATGCGAATGGTTCCACGGCTGCCGATCGAAATGGTCCGCAGTGGAAAGATCAGCGATCCATGCCGCGTCTCGAGCCAGTCTTGCAACTGTTCCGCTGCTGCGGCAGGATTCTCGCCGGCTCGTAGGGAGATCTTCATCAGCGAATCCACATCCTGGTGATGGGGAATCCGCCCCGGACCTGCGGCGGGGGGGCCAGGTAACTCGTACTCCTGTGGAATTGCCGCCTGTGGATCGGCGCTCCACACCATCAGAAGTGGCAGTAGCAGCCACGTCACCAGTACCAGGGAGAACTTCAAGCGCAACACCATGACTCTCTCTAGACCTCTTCTTCCCACCTGTGGGGGGTTGAAAGCGTTGTGGAACCGAACCACTGAACTACCTCGATCGATCTGCGGGGATGACTCGGAGTCGCCGGCCGGGCCCACATCTCACTCCATCCTTGCGTGTGAAACGGCTTGGCGCCACCAAGGGTTGTTCCCCTTCCAGGTGCCCGATAGGCTCGCCGTTTCGGAAAGGCAGATACCGTGACCGATTCCAAAACTCCATCGACTCGGCTGATGCTCGCCTCTGAGGCCCAGACCGAGGCGCTAGGTGAGCGCATCGGCGGTGTTGCCCGGGCCGGCCTGGTGATGGGCCTCTACGGCGATCTGGGAGCGGGAAAAACGGCTCTGGTGCGTGGTCTGGCCCGCGGAATGGCTCTCGATGGCCGGGTTCGCAGCCCGACCTTTACCATCGCCTCACTACACCGAGGAGTGGTGCCACTGCTTCATGTCGACGCCTATCGGCTCGAAGATCCCACCGAACTGGCGCTTCACGGCTGGCAGGAATGGCATCAAGAGGGGGTGATCGCGGTCGAATGGGCGGAGCGGGTTGAATCGATGTTCCCACCGCGACATCTGAGGATCGAACTGGCCCATCGGGGTGAGGAGCTTCGTGAGGGCCACATCCAGGCGATGGGAGAGGGGCAAGCAGATGCGGTGGAGCAGGCTTTTCTTGCCGCGATCGTTTGCTGAAGCAACTTGAAAGCATTCTCGTGGGCTTCACAATCAGTGAGCCCGACATTCTCATTTCCCCAGACCCGGGCAGGATCGAGACACGATGCCGAGACGCCGCGATGGTGGAGCCGAGCGAGGCTCCGAACCCGATGACGCCACCGATCACAATTCCACTGGTTGGCTTCTGGATGGCCTGGCGATCCGTCCACCTCTCGAGGAGTTCCGGCGACTGTTCGAGATGAAGAAGAGAGCTTTTGAAGGCAAAGTCGATGCCGAGAGTCTACGCAAGTACGAGCAGGCGCGTCGTCTCGGAGAGAAGTTCATCGCAGAGCAGGATTACGACCAGGAGAAAGGTCCGAGGGGGGCATCTTGCTAATTCGTAGCCTTCGAGCCGAGGGATTCCTGAAGTTCAGAAAACTCCGTATCGATAATTTTCCCCGTCGAGCCCTGATCGGAATTGTCGGACCCAACGAGAGTGGCAAGTCGAGTATCGGGCAACTGTTCCAGTTCGCTCTCTTCGGTTCAACCCATCACATGGTGCGCGGATCGATCACCGATCTGATTCACTGGGATGATGATCATTGTGTGGTCGAGCTTGATTTCGAACACGCCGATGAAGGGTATCGGATCTGGCGCGAGATGGATCGCTTCGGCACCTCCTTTGCGCGACTGGTCCGGATCGACAAGTCGGGGGGGCCGCCGGGAGAAGAGATCGCCTCGGGAGCACTGCAGGTGCAGCGAGAAGTGCAGAGACGCTTTCACCTCGGCGCCAGGGAAACGATGCACTCCTTCTACCTGGCAGAGCGGGAATCGGTCACCACCCCGGAGCAGTTCAGATCCTTCCTCGATCGGGTGGCTGGAATCGATGTGCTCCAGGGAGCGCGGGGGGAAGCGAGTCAGGCCCTCGACCTGCTGGAGAAAGATTTCACCTCGGTGCAGGAAGAGATCCATCGCAATGATCAGCACATTCAGCGTCTGCAACCCAACATCGACAAGATTCCAGACCTCGAAGAGGAACTGAAGGTCAGAGACACCAAGGTGGAGGAAGCTCGCGCTCATGGGCGTGAGATGCAACGACTGGTGGAGCAGGAACTGAAAAAACGTGACGAGGTTCAGAAGATCCAGGTCGAATTGCGATCCCTCGACACCCTGATCGCTTCCGAGTCGCTGAGAAAGAGCAATGGCCTGATCGGGTTGCTTCAAGCGGACCTGGCTCCGGAGCCTTTGCGCGACCAGGATTCCATCGTCACGCCGCTGCGGGATGGATTGGAGCAGATCTCCGACGCATGCAAGATTCGGGCAGATCTCGAACAATGTGTGACGGACTCCATCGAGTCGTTAAAAGCACGTCTCGAAGGAGATCAAGAGGGATCGATCAGCACCGAGAAAGAGATCCAGGAGCAAGAGATTGGCAGTTCCTCGAGCTCGCGTGTGCGCCATCGCGCAGGAGCCTTGGTGCTCTTCATCACTGGCTTGGTGGGGATGTTGTTTAGCCTCGATCTTGAACTGGATTGGGGCATCGTAAAGGAGATTCCATTCCTGGCCGAGATGGAGCCGGAAAAGGGGATCGGCTTTCTGCTGGCTGCATTCTTTGCCTTCCTCTTCGTCGCTGCCTGTTGGTTGTCGACCCGCGCATCTCAATGTCTTCAGAAGATCTTCGATGCTCAGGGCATCCTGTCGAGATTGCAGATGGAGCAGGATGTCGGGAGCAGTTCATTGGAAGCGGCGAGGGCGCATGTGTCCCGCTCATCGGGTGGGCTCGATCCCGGCGACGACATCGGAGAATGTCGGGTCCGTTCTGTCCAAGAAAACCTCGAATCTTTGCGTGCTGCTCGCCGTGAGATCCACGGAGTAATGGGCGACCTGCCAGGCGATTTCTTGGCCGGAAAGTTGAAGAGAGCACTCGATCGAGTGCGTTCAACGCTCAAGGAGCGTCGTAAGTCTCTGGATGAGTCCAGTGACTCGGTCAAGCGTCTACGCTCCAAGAGTGATCGCATCCAGTCGGAGATTCGTGAGTATCAGAATCAGGATGGGCGTCGCCAGGCGTTGTCCGAGGTTTCCGACGGCAATCGCAAGAAGTCATTGGCGATTCGTGACGAGATGGACATTCATCGACTGCTGGTCGAGTTGCTCGATGAAACCATCGAGTCGGTGCGGATGCGTGCCGGTCCCAGTCTTGGCAAGGGATTGTGCCGACTACTGCCGCATCTGACCGGCGGACGCTATCGTGATGCTCAGGTGACGCCAGAATTCGAGATCCGTCTCTTCACTGGAGAGAAGAGTGATTTTCTTCAGTCTCATGAACTCTCGGGAGGCACCTTGCAGGGGCTTTCCTTCGGCTTCCGTCTCGCCTTCGCCCAGGCATTTGTGCGGGCGGTCACGGGTGCGCCACAGTTCCTTTTCCTCGATGAACCGTTCCCAGCGATGGACCGAGAGCGGGTCTTGCGAACCCTTCAGGCGCTCCCTCGTCTGAGTGAAGAACTGAGCCAGGTGATCGTTGCGCATCCCGATCTGGATCCCGCAGCGCGCCAGAGTTTTGATCTGTTGATCGAGACCGATCAATCTGCCGACCGGCTCGAGATCGATCTGGAGGACATGTCACTGCCAGAGGTCTCTGCCCCTCGACGTGAGCCGGTACAGATGAGACCCACGACCTTTCGAGATGAGCCAGCGGCTCGCCGAGAGCCCGCGCCACGTCGCGAGTCCAGACCACGCCGAGAGTCTGCTCCACGCCGGGAATCTGCTCCGCGTCGGGAATCTGCTCCGCGTCGGGAACCGGCTCCGCGGCGAGAATCTGCTCCGCGCGTGGAATCGGCTCCACGCCGAGAGTCTGCTCCACGCCGAGAGTCCGCTCCGCGTCGAGAGTCCGCTCCGCGTCGAGAGTCCGCTCCGCGTCGAGAGTCCGCTCCACGTCGAGAGTCTGCTCCGCGTCGGGAGTCTGCTCCGCGTCGGGAATCCCATTCCGGCCGAGAGTCGGTGGATCGACCGATCGAGTCGGATGAAACGACACGGCCCGCCAGATCGACGGGCGACGATGGTCGCCGCGCTAGAGATCCACGCCGTGGCAACCGACGAGAGCCAACGCCAATGGCTCCATCCGACAAGTCATCGGATAAGTCATCGGATAAGTCAACGAACAGGCCTTCGGACAGGCCTTCGAACAGGCCTTCGGACAGGCCTTCGGACAGGCCTTCGGACAGGCCATCGGATGATTCGCGGGGCGGCCGGAAGCAGCAGTCGTCAGCCGCATCGGCGGCACAAGCGAAGAGCGAACCGCAACCCCAGATCACTGAAGATGCCGCCGAGTCCGGTACGCCCCGCCCGGCAGAAACGTCGAAACGATCTACCGAGAAACGACCTGCGGAGAGACGACCTGCGGAGAAACGACCTGCGGAGAGACGATCGGCGGAGAATCGACCTGCGGAGAGACGACCGGCGGAGAATCGATCAGCGGAGAAACGATCAGCGGAGAATCGACCGGCGGAGAATCGACCTGCGGAGAAACGACCGGCGGAAAAACGACCGGCGGAGAGACGACCATCCTCCGATTGGCCGAGTTTCTCCGACTCCAACCGAGGACCCGACGCGGAGGCGAAGCCTCGCTCCAATTCGGCGCCTGCGGCCGCTAAACCTGCCAGCAAGGAGCCCCGACCGCAGAAACCTCCCGCTGCGGCACCTGAGTCTCCTCCGGCGGCCTCGACTCCTCCGCGAAAACGATCGGCCACGAGCGACTTCAAGCCCGATGACTGGACGATTCCGGAAGCATGAGCCAACCAGGAACTGCCACGGTGATCGATTCGACATCCACTCGTCGATGCATCATCGCAGCGGACTTGCACTGCGATGGATCCGCGCGGCGGTTGGCGATGCTCGAGGCTCTTTTACGCAGTTGTCAGCAGCTGGATGCGAGTTGTTACCTGCTCGGAGACCTATTTGACGTCTGGCTTGGACCGGGACAGTTGGCTCTCAAGCAGACGCGTCGGGAGGTGGAAGCATTGCAACGTGCAGTGGCGGCAGACATCGATGTGGTGGTGATCCCGGGAAATCGCGACTTCTTACTCGACGAAGCGTTTGAACGTGCCACCGGGGTGGTGGTGGGTGGCGATCATCTATTGCTCGAGACCGGCGATCAACGGTGGCACCTGTCCCACGGAGACCTGTTCGGTACCGCAGATGTCGGTTACCAGCGCCTTCGCAAGATCTTGCGAAGCGCACCGTTCCGCATGCTGGTTCGCCACATGCCGCTGCTGTTGTGTCGCGCACTCGCCAATTTTCTGCGTCGTCGTTCTCGCAAATCTTTGCAGCGCAAGGATCCTTCGCGGATCCAGCCGAACCTGCAGGTGATCGGGCAACTGGTGGAAAGCGGTTTTGACCAGGTGGTGTGTGGTCACTACCACCGACCCAGTGAGGAATCGCTGGAGCGGGGGGGGAGTCGCGGAATCTTCACCGTTCTCGAGGCGTTCGAGGATCGAGGGGCCCATCTCTTCATCGAGGACGGAGTGGTGGAACTCCGATACCTTCCGTCATGAGCCGTGTAAGAATGCCCTCCGCGATGCGGAATCGCCGATGATCGGCCTCGAGGCTCCACCACTGGCGGTCATCATCGCAGGCCCGACCTGCGGCGGGAAATCGCGCCTGGCCGAGAAGATCGCCGAGCAGATGAACTGGCCGGTACATGTAATGGACTCGATGAAGGTCTATCGAGGGATGGATATCGGCAGCGCCAAGCCGTCTGAGGATCTGCGACAGGGGCGTCCCTTTACGATGGTCGATCTGGTCGACCCATGGCAAGAATTCACCGTGTTTGACTGGTTACAGGCGTTGGCGGCGCAGGTCCCGACCGATCAACCCTGGCTCTTCAGTGGTGGCACCAGTTTCTATCTGCACGCCTTGCGAGAGGGGATCTTTGCCGGGCCCGGGTCCGATCCGGAGATCCGTCAGCGTCTCGCCCAACAGGGACAGACCTCACCTGCGGGTACTCTGCATCAGCGACTGGTGGAGGTCGATCCGGAAGTCGCTCGGCAGATCCATCCCAACAACCACAAGCGCATCATCCGGGCGCTGGAGGTGTACGAGATCAGTGGCGAGCCGATCACCGTGTGGCACCGACGACGGGTTCCCATCATCGATGCCCGGCGGACATTATTGCTGGGGGTGCATCGCCAGCGAGATGAGATCCACCAGAGGATCGCTCTGCGCATCGAGGCGATGTTCGAGGCGGGCTGGGTGGCGGAGGTGGAGCAGTTACTGGCGAATCACGATCCTCCCTGGAGTCATACCGCCGCCCAGTCGATCGGGTACCAGCAGATTGCCATGGCACTGCGAGACGGGACCGATCCTCACGAGCAATTTGAATCGATCCAGGTCAAGACTCGTGCGCTGGTTCGATCCCAGATGGCCTGGGCTCGCAAGTTGCCCATCGAATGGTATTCACCCGAAGAGTCAGCCCTCGCTCTCGAGCGAGTGCAACAGGTGATGTCCGAGGTGGAGTCCGGAGGCGACATCACTGCCGCATCGGCGAGCCGATTGAAGTTGCATGAGAATCCGGAGGAGCAGGACTGACGATTTTGACGTGTACTTCTCTTGCGCTGGATCTCGACAAAAAAACAGGCCCGGATGCTAGAGCACCCGGGCCTGAGTCGATCGCTACTGGCCGACGAAAACGTGCGACTAGTACTGTTCGATCGGACGGTCGTCGAGATCCCAGACGATGCGGTCGATGTCGGTGCGTGCAGCCCGCAGGTCATCGCCCATCTGACGGAAGACTCGCTTCCAGTACAGACTTGAGGCCACGGTGCTCTTCGGTCCCGAGGAACAGCCGGCGAAGGCCAGCGTCATTCCAAGACACAGGAGCAGGACGAAATTACGTGAAGTGCGACGATTGGAGTTAGGACTCATGGTCCCTCCCTCTTTTCTCTCTCTGGCGGCCGGACGCTGGACCTTACAGTCCAGTTTCGGCGGGTTTTCTTTCCGAGGCTCCCTCGATACCTCTGAAGGCATCGCGAGGAAGGGAGAAGGGTAAGTGCCACCGGCCTCGAAGTCAACGAACCCGATCCGGTCTCTTTGACCCCTGTCGCTGAGCGGGCTAGGATCCGGGCAGCAGCGGACTGGTTCTCTTCCCATCGGGAAGGGGTTGGAGCGGTCCGCGGCAGGCCGTACCAGGCCGCTTTTGGCTGATTCAGGCCAGAGATCATGCCTGGTCAGGGACTGTACAGACTGTACCGGAGCTGGAGACAGGGGGAATCGTGTCCGAGGAGCGGATCCGCGAGATCAAGATCGAGAAGATCCAGAAGTTGCGAGATCAGGGGATCCAACCATATCCGGAGCGCTGGGAACGGACCCACACACCCCAGCAGGCTGCTCGGCTCGAGCCGGCGGTGGTTGGAGTTCGTGTCTGTGGTCGCATCGTCAGCCGCCGAGAATTTGGCAAGTTGACCTTCTTTGACCTGCAAGATGTCAATGGACGCATCCAGTGTTCGCTCCAGCGAGATGGCATCGGCAAGGAGTCCTATGCCGATTTCATCAAACTGGTCGATGTGGGCGATTTCGTCGGCATCGAGGGAGAGACCTACAATACCAAGATTGGTCAGTTGACGGTACGAGGCGCAAGTTGGCAGTTACTCGGTAAGATGTTGCGTCCGATGCCAGAAAAATTCCATGCCATCTCCGATCGAGAAATCCGCTACCGTCGTCGCTACCTCGACCTGATTACCGATGAAAAGTCGCGCGCTCGCTTCCGATTGCGACGCGATTTCATCCGGGCACTTCGTCATGGTCTGGAAGAGGCTGATTTCGATGAGGTCGAGACGCCGGTGCTGCAGACCAAGCCATCGGGAGCGCTGGCGACTCCCTTCAAGACCCACCACGCAGCTCTCGACATGCCGGTATACCTGAGGATCGCACCAGAGACTTATTTGAAGCGCTGTGTGGTGGCCGGTTTCGACCGTGTTTACGAGTTTGCACGGGTGTTCCGCAACGAGGGAATGGATCCCTCTCACCTGCAGGACTTCACGATGCTCGAGTATTACGCGTCCTACTGGAACTACATCGACAACATGGACTTCACCGAGAAGTTGCTCAGTTCGGTCATCGAGCAATGCACAGGATCGCTCCAGGTGCCTCACGCTGCCGGTGAGATCGATTTCTCAGGGCCGTGGCCACGGCGATCGCTGCTCGAGTTGATCGAGCAGAGTACTGGCATTGCCGTCGAGTCCTGCCCCGATGCGGATTCGTTGCGATCGGCACTCCAGACCGCCGGAATCCACATCGATGGGGCACCAAAGCTGGGTCGAGGCGCACTCATCGATCAGTTGTACAAGAAAACAGTTCGTCCCAGCATCACGCAACCGACCTTTATCACCTCACATCCGGTGGACCTCTCCCCGCTGGCTCGCCGAAATGATGAGGAACCGACCATCTCCGACCGTTTCCAGCTGGTGATCCACGGCTGGGAGGTGATCAATGCGTACTCCGAACTGGTCGATCCGATCGACCAGCGGCAGCGTCTCGAAGAGCAGGCCAAGCTCAATGCCGAGGGGGACGATGAGGCGATGATGATGGATGAAGACTATCTGTTGGCGATGGAGCATGGAATGCCACCCATCTCCGGCTGGGGGATGGGGATCGACCGCATCGTGGCACTACTCTGCGGTGCCGAGAATCTGCGCGATGTCGTGCTGTTCCCGCTACTCAAGCCGGAAGAGGGCAGCGACATCGATGACGCGATCCTCGAAGCGGGCGAGGAGACTCCCGCCATCGAGGGGGCGGAGGCCTGAGGGTCTCATTCACTGCGGATGCCGGTGAAAGGGATCCCACCCGTGGATTTCGCGGCGCAACGTGGCTCCGCCCAGTCGCACCTGCACCCGATCAGTGGAGATCGACCCTTTGTCGGCGGATTCGATGACTCCAATCTGGTGCCAGCGGGTCGCCTGCTGCACTGCGATGTCGGCGAATCGGTCGAGGGAGTCTGGCTCGATCGCCATCAGTAACTCGTAATCTTCTCCACCCGCCAGAACCTGGTCGGCAGTCGGAGCCAGAGCAGTGGCGACCAGCGCATCGATGTCGATGGTGGCGCGCTGGCCACTGGCCTGGCAAAGGCGCGCCAGATCGAGGTGAAGACCGTCGCTCACATCGATGGCCGCGGTGACGATCGGGCCATCGACTTGCGCCTGCGCCAGTGCCCGGGCCACCTCGAGGCGCGAAATCGGCGAACTCCAGCGATCTGCGCCGTGCGAGGGGAGATCGACTCCACCGCCGCCAGCGATTTGCTCTCGTGCCTGGGCAGCCATGCCAGGATCACCGGTCACCAGCAGCAGATCACCCTCCTTGGCGCCGCTGCGGCGCCACTCGTGTCCGTTCTGGACCCGTCCAAGGCAGGTGCAGTGGAGCGAGAGGGCACCGTCGCTGGCGGTGACATTGCCCCCCAGAAGGCGGATTCCCAGCGACTCGCACTCCTCGTCGATGGCTCGCCAGAAACGATCACCCAGTCGACCAGGAAGGCGCGGAGTCGCGACCGAAAGCAAGAAACCGACGGCGCGGGCTCCCATTGCGGACAGGTCGCTGAAGCTGGAGCGAAGCAAGCGACGCGCCAGCGTTTCATCGTCGAGCCAGTCATCGATGAAGTGCTGCCCTTCGACCATTGCGTCGACGGTCAGGACCGGTGAATCGGTGGCCAGCGGCGGGCCGACGGCAGCGTCGTCGCCGGGTCCGAGGAAGGAGCGAGAGTGCCCACCGCTGCGCGGCAGGATGTAGGTCTCGATCCATTCTGATTCGGTCATGACGAGTCTCTCGCGCCGTGGCCTCCGGGGACCGGATCGGGGAACTCTTCCAGCAGCAACTGATCGATTTCTGCCTGCACATCTTGCAGCGCTTCGTCGGACAGGATCCCTTCTCGATAGGCTTCTTCCACGGCAGATCGCTGCCGATGGAGTAGCCGGATCACCACATCCCTGACCTGTTCTGCTGCGAACTCGGGGTGATCTTCCAGGACCTGTTTCAGATCCTCACGAATCGAATCACGAATCGTCAACAGACGATCGCGCAACGACTCGATGCGTTGTGGATCGATCTCGGTACTGGAGACCGCATCGGCGAGCTCCTCGATGGCGGTCTCGACGGCGATCGAACGCGCCTGGTGTCGTTCCCAACGCCTTCTCGCCTCGAGCGGACGAACGATCTTGAGCCGTCTCAACAGCCACTTGAGTGAGGTGCCCTGGATCAACATCGATAACATCACGACCCCTGCGACGATGGCTTGGAGCCGTGGTGCCACATCGATGAGGGCGATCGAGCCGGTCAGGCCGAGGGCCAGTGCCACCGGCACCGTGCCCTTGAGGCCGCCCCAGTGAATGATGTGCAGCCACGATCGCGGATAGGTGCCACGCACCGCCTGATCGACACCGCCGATGGCGTAGGTCATCAATGCTCGCGCTGCAGTGGCGGCGAGCCAGACCAGTAGAACCAGGTGGAAGTTCTCGACCACCAGCACCGGATCGACCGCAAAGCCGATGGCGATGAAGGCGAGCGAGTTGGCGATGAAGGCGATGACCTCCCAGGTCAAGCCGAGGCTCAAGATGGCGGTGGCACTCATGGCGGTCTGGCGACCGACATTGCCGACCATCAATCCGGCAAACACCACGGCGATCACCCCGGAAGCCTCGAATCGTTCCGCCAGCATGTAGGATCCATAGGCGAGCAGGATCGAGAAGAGCACCTCGATCAGATGCTCGTCGATCCGTTCGATCAGCCAGTTGACCAGCGAGCCGAGCGATAACCCCACCAGCGCTCCGACTCCAATCATGTGGACGAAGGTGAGCAATCCCTCAGCGACGGTGATCTCTTGCCACCCCTGTTCCAGGCCACGCATCAGTAACAGGTAGAGCACCACCACCAGGCCATCATTGAACAGTGATTCCCCCTCGACGATGGTCGAGAGTCGCTTTTCAACAGCCTGTTCACGGAAGATCGCCAGTACGCTGACCGGATCGGTGGGACTGACCATCGCTCCCAGGAGTAAGGACAGATCCCAGTCCCAACCGGTCAAAGAACGGATTGCCGCGGTGGTGAGCAAGATGCAACCGAAGGTGCCGAGCAGCGCCATGGTGGCGATCAGCGTGCCATTTTCCTTCAGTTTCGAGAAGGCGGTGTTCATCGCCCCTTCGAAGAGCAGAGGAGGCAACAGGATCAGCAGGATCAGTTCCTCGGTCAGTGCGAAGTGGCCGGCACCACTGGGGAGAGCGCCCTGATGACGCAAGAATCCGATCGCTGCACCGGCGACCACCAGCCCAACGGTGTAGGGGATGCGCAGCCTACGGGTGACCAGAGCCACCAGCATCGCTCCCAGCAGCAGCAGCACCAGGTCATCGAGCAGAGGCAAGGATTGGCTCGCCAGCGCCAAACTGTGGACCGAGATCATCGAAACTCCTCCCGGCAAGAGAGTGCCCCGGGACGGCGCTGTGGGCAAGGAACCTTGCTCCAACGATCTCGATACGATCTGATGGTGCGGGGAAGGAGGCGCGAGTTGTCGTCACCCGTTCAATTGACCAGTAAGGAGTGGAGAAGAGGTGCAGCCCAGCGATGGTGGATCTGGCCCATCTTCTCGTTGCTGATCGGCTGCACCCCGGCCATCCCGATCGATCCGGCAGCGACCTTTTCGTCGAGGATCCTCGATGCGGGACTCGCCAGCACCGATCCCTGGGCTGGGGCTCACCTGATGCTGGCATTCCCCGAAGCGAACCGTCTCGCCGCAGTTCGGGCGAGGTGGATCGGACAGATCGAGGATGAAGAGGTGCAGATCCCGTTACATGGTGCCGATGGTCACCGTGGGGAGCAGCACCCTCACCTGCTCCTTCGCACCGCTGCCTGGGTGCTACCGTCGACTCACACTCCACATCTGAAGCAGCGAATTGAGCGTGCGCTGGCCGCCACCAGCATGCCCACTCACTGGAAGCAGATCAACGATCTGGCCTGGTTGGTCGAGGCGGCGGCGGTGTTGAAACTGCCCGCCATGACTGCCACCGCGGATGCCGATCTTGCGACACTGGCCCGAACGCTGCTCAGTGCGGTGGAACAATCGGACCGGGTCGTCCACCGTTGCCTGGAGGAGGGGGGTCGTCCCGACGGATCACTGGGTCCTGAACAGTCCGGTACCTGGGCCTATACCTGTGGCGGATTGCACCTCTTCTCGGCGCTGGTCGAGTCGTTCGGCGCGGGCTATCTGACAGCTGCGGATCGAGTGCGCTTGATCGATCGCTTGTTACTGACGACCCGTCGTATCTCCTGGGAACTGCAGTTTCGCCTCGACGAGGAGCAGCGAGCGCTGGCGGCAGGAGTCTCCCCTCGCCGAGCGGCGCGCCACGCGCTGTTGGCGCGCATGAAATTGGCGGGGCATGGGCTCGACCTGTTTGGTCGCAGTCGAGCCCTCGGCCTGCTCACCGCTCAGCAGGTCGAGATCGCAGTCGAGCAAAGCCTCGAGGCGGCGAGTCAGATCCAGACACGCCTGCTCGAGGTGGTGGATCCGCAGGGGATACTCCTCTCGGCCCAAACCGAGACGGAGGATCGGGAGACCTGGGAACGAACTTTTGGGGATGGCTGTCACCTGTTACGTGGACTGATGATCTGGCAGGCCAACTCGGCTCGTCCCTGACCGCGAGAAGGGCCAGGATGGGGGTTGAGTCCCTTGCCAGCGACCATCTTCGCGACGAGTATCAGCGCAGTTTCCTGACCTGCAGAAGGACCAACCGGAGAGGATGACGATGGGTATCGGATCGAACAGGATCTCTAGTATAGGCACCTATGCGATGGCCGCCGTTCGCGAACGCACCGAGCAACTACGGGCCAAGGGGCTCCATCCGGTCGACTTTGGCATGGGCGACCCTTCGGCAGCCACTCCCGAGTTCATTCGCCGCGCCTGTGCCGAGGGGATCGAGCGACATGCCACCAGTGGCTATCCACCCTTTGCCGGGAGTCAGCCTTTTCGCCAGGCGGTGACGGATTGGTTTGAAGGTCGTTTTGGCGTCTCGATCGATGCGGACACTGAAATCGTTTCGTCGGTGGGGTCAAAGGAATCGATTTTCCACCTGCCGGAAGCGCTGCTCAATCCGGGTGACGTGGCGATTTGTCCCGATCCCGGTTATCCGCCCTATGGCGGTGGAACCCTGTTTGCCGAAGGGCAGCCCTATTTCACGCCGATTCAGAAAGCGACTGACTTCTTGCCCGATCTCGATTCGATTCCGGATGAAATCGCAAAACGAGCCAAGATCTTCTGGTTGACGACACCTTCGAGCCCCTCGGGGCGAGTCGCTTCACCACAGTTCTTGAAACGGTGGGTGCAGTGGTGCCGTGATCGAAACATCATCGCCTGCAGCGATGAGGCCTATTCCGAGATCTACTTCGACGAGCCGCCACATTCGGCGCTCGAAGAAGGGAAGGAGGGGGTGTTGGTCTTCAACTCTCTCTCGAAGCGATCGGCCATGACCGGATACCGGGTGGGGTGGGTTGCCGGTGATCCTGAAGTGATCGCTCTCTATCGCAAGCTGAAGGCCAATATCGACACGGGGACTCCCTGGTTCATCCAGGAAGCCGCCATAGCGGCCTATTCGGACGAGTCCCATGTGGCCGAGATGCGAGCGGGCTATCGAAAGCGACGCGATCTGTTTGTGGCGGCGTTTGAACAGGCCGGACTGCCGAGAAGTGAACCTGAGGCGAGCCTCTATGTGTGGCAAAGAGCGCCGGAAGGAATCACCAGTACACAGCTGTCGGAAGCCTTGCTCGATGAAAAAATCCTGGCCGTGACGATCCCTTCGGCGGCGTTGGTCGGGGATCCGGATCAACACGGTCCGGGGGAGCAATTTGTTCGTCTATCGATGGTCGCTAGCTGGGAAGAAAGTGAAAGAATCGCCTCTGCCATTTCGCAATATTTGAAACTGGGGTAAATAGATTCGTGACGAAATCTCATTCAAACATGCTTCCGGTCCGAGTGATGGTTCATGACTCGATGCAAGAGGGCTACATTTATCAGCGGACAGTCGCCGTGGGGAAGAAGTTCGATCCTGAATTTGAACCGGAACTGACACCTCGACAGATGCTGGAACTGGGGGTTTTCGGTGGCTGTTACATGACCGATTGTCGCGACGAGTTCCCGGACTCGTGGTTTCGAAAGGCCAAGTTGTCGCCCGGGATTCCCGATCCTCAACTCAATTTGTTCAAGATTCGTGCCTCGCAGCCTCTACGCGAATGGTATGTCCGTGGCTGGATAGATGAGAATGATCCGCGCGGTTGGTTCCAGTGGTATTGCAGGTACTACATGGGGCGTCGTGGCGAAGATGACGCCCGACAGATTCGTCGTTGGCGACAGATGCGTCGTCATCGTAGTCAGGTGGTCAAGAACTGCGCGCCGGGTGACCTGGATTGTCGTCCCCGCCAACGACAGGCACTTCTTCACTGGGCCTATGATTCGCGCCAGTTCTGATGGAGTTGGAGCCGCAACTCAGTGATCGGGTTGGTCCTTGAGGGTCAATTGGCGCAGCAATTCGCGGCTCGCTTCCAGTACTTCTGGGTGTGCTAGCGGTTCGAGCGAGTCGAGTAGTTCCTTCAGTTCGGACGCTTTTACGCCGGTTCGTAATGCGCCGCGAAGATGGGAGTGCAA
>Ga0114993_10003759_pt1 | contig 15539 bp, 17 predicted proteins | sample ArcticOcean_MG_C_FD_87042 | JGI IMG/M metagenome (GOLD analysis project Ga0114993, IMG submission 87042) | Marine microbial communities from western Arctic Ocean - ArcticOcean_MG_CB2_150 | ecosystem: Environmental > Aquatic > Marine > Oceanic | place: Arctic Ocean: Canada Basin | collected...
ATCCGGTGGTTATTAGCGTCTGCAACGTAGACGCTACCGTCTGATGCCACCTCGATGCCAATGGGGTCCTGGAACTCCCCGTCGCCCGCGCCTTCCGTACCCCATTTGGTGACGAACACAGCGCCCTGCGTTGATGAAGGTGTTGGCTCTGGAGTTTCGGCTGCTGTGACTGTAACAACACCTATCATGGCGCTGTGACCATAGAGCGGGCACTGATATCCGAACGTTCCAGGACTGTCAAACGTACGGGTAAAGGTTTCATTTGAACTTAAGAGACCACTATCAAATACGATGTGAGGGGTTGCATCCAAGTTGGTCCACGTTACAGTTGTTCCAGCTGATATGACAAATGATTCCAGCGGCTGAGAAGTATTACCCACAATTATTTCAGAATTATAAACTTCTCCAACCTCGGTAGCTTGAGCGTACACAGAGCCACCGCAACCGATGATCGATACCAAAACCGCCAGAATGACGGAAAATCTGACTGAAGACTTAAGCAGGGCTACAAATGAGCTAGAACGGTTCAAAGGAACCTCAACAGATTGTTCAGATTTGGCTGGATGTTCGGTTTGTTTGGGAAAATGTTTCATTGTCATTAGGCTATTGAATTCTACTAATAATCAAGTCTTTCATCAATGCACCACAATAAGAAGTTCTTTGAGTCGAGGTTTTTTTAGTAGTAGTAACAGTGGCCATCGCCTAAGGACGTCCTACGAATGGCTCTCTTGATACTACACCTGGTACTCTCTTCTGCATTACATCACAAATATCCCATATCTTCTGTGACGTGCAACACACAGTAGTAGGGCTTCGAAACTCCGTCAGATTCCAGCTGAGACGTTAGCTTCAGGGTAAAGGTACAAGTGGATCCGGTCTCTGAAACCACGGTGTTGTTAGAGTCAAGACCTCAGTCGAGTTGCCAGTCAAGTAGTGTCGATCAAGGACCTATAGGTCGAGTATCGAACCTATATTCATCGGTGAAAAGGTCGGGTGTAGTAATAGATAAGTTATAACTTTTTCTAGTAATCGGATTAACCGGCAAGGAGACTAAAAGTTGCAATGTGTCTCCAGGCTTCCAGTTGAGATTATCTGGGCTGACGACTCTCCAGGTATTTTGGCCAATACCGGGTGTGGGTGAGTAAGTTAAGTAATCGCCCCATACACCGTCTATGTCCATCAGGAATATATCTAATTTATCTAATGGCTGTATCTCATTGGACCCTGTGTTCTTGGCCCAGATATTCAGTTCGCTGCCATTATCGTTCACAAGTACTTGCAGGATTTTTATCCTTTCCTTTCGTTGTACCTCGGACTGAGCGACAGTATTCTTTGTGATATCGCCTGCCTCTCGAACAGAGCTGGTTAAACCGCTAAATAGTATGACGGCGGTTATTACCCCAGCGATTGTCAAAAGCCCAGCAACTATTACTTTATCCATAGCGCTTGTCCTAAATCAGCTACTAATCGAATGATGCTGATGAATTACACACTCTATCAAAATTGAAATATAAGCTCCTAGGAAATACATCTAGCATCGTTTAATTCGTACTTACGGGATTATGATTCCATGTCGGAAATCAGATATGACTTTAGACTGAATCAATCAAAATCTTCGTATGGTTTCGTATAGCAGCATGATAATTTTAGTGGCGCCATATTCGGTACTTAATTAGTCTCCAACAAAACAGCTGGTGTTGCTCCTCCTGCCTCCCACTTGCGGGTTTGGACAGTATCTTTACCACCTATTCTGAAACTCAGTAATGTTTGTCCTGATTGTAAAATCGTCCCATGCTGCTTCGCATTCAAAACAAACGAGCCGTTGGATTTGACATCAGATGTTCCAACTGGGGCGTCATATCCATTCGCCCAGGCTGTTACTTCGGTTCCTAGAGGAGCGAATTTACCATTTATTCTAGCTTCTCCCACAAATACATGGGGCAGGATCCTATTATTAGCGGCAGGTAATGGCAGAAGCGCCACAGGTTTGGGAGTTGGGCTAGGCTGTGATATTGGTGGCAGTGCTGTCGGCAATATGACTGGTGGCGCTGTCGGTAATATGGCTGGTAGCTCTGGCGGTGGCGGTGGCGGCAAGGGAGTTGCAGTCGATGATATTGGAGTCTCAGTCGGAGTTACAACCAGTTGAACCGTGGGTGCAGGGGTATCGGTCACCGTGGGCAGTTTAAAAACTCCAGGAGTGGTCCCCTTCGCAGTAATGACGATTTCCGTGGTGGAGGTTATCAGATCTATCGAAAAATCAACATTCTCCCTCAGCGGAATCGTAAGTCCACCAAGGAAAACGTAAATATCACCAGACATTCCTGGCAATATCGAAGTATTAGTACCGTCATTTACAGAGCACCAAATAGCTATATTATTTGATTGACTCGCTAATTTAGAACAGGCATCTATAGATTCTTTGTCACGTGCATCAGCAATAAGACCAACACCTGTCTCCATCCCAGGGTATGAAACTTCCTCGAGATTTCCGGATGCGTCTTGATACACTATTGTTAAATCCGACTCTGAGATGGAGAAAGCTTTTTGCGGTAGTGGATTTGAAACTCTTAGAATAAGGTAATTTACCTTCGCCGGAGTACCTCCTACTACATCCATTCCAATAAATTTGGCCGTTGGCAGGCCAATGTCGGATGTTTCTGATGAACCGCCAGAGAAAATATTTGTCGCCACAAATACGATTAGTGCGATTGCAATTATGGAAATAATTCCGAAAATTAAGATAGTTAAAGCGCTGGTACTACCTACAGTTGGTGAATCAAGAGACGGAGCTGAGACTGCCACTCCCATTGGCCCGGCTGCTTGAAAATACGCGATAGGCTGGCCACATTCATCGCAGTTTCTGTATTGGTGTATTGCGGGGAACCGTTTACCACAATGTTGGCATAAAGAAGGAGCTTGCATTTAACGATCCTTAACACGGAGGGGTTCATACCACTTGGTTTGACGTAAGGCCTCAGTCTAATTGACCTTACCTAGCCATCTGACTATTGAATAGTGCTTATGGCCTTTCTCTTCCAACAATCATGGGGACATGAAAACGTGGTTTATAACAGTTTATATGACAGGTTACATGGAGTCTATTTTCAGTTCTGTGGTCTGAGGTGGAACCCATCAGTTGGACAGGGTTGGGGCAATTTTAAGTGAAAGTTCCGCTGCCTTGCCAGGATCTGAGAATGCTCCGTTTGGTAACCACCTGCTCTCTGTCTGTGGTTCGGTTGAGCCCGCCGCATCTTCGCTATACACCCCTGCCGGCGTCCGGTATCCCATGGTCCGCATCAGACGCCGGATCCGCTTCCGATTTACCGAGTTATCCTGCCAGACCTCCATTCGTCTTGACCTGTAGAAGGGCGTGATCAAGTATTGCTGGTCGATTCACTTCATGAGGGCCGGGTCTATTTGAGAAAGGCCCCTGGGCCGGTATAGAAACTGGATCTGATAATTCCCAGCAAGGCGCATTGGCGCACTGTAGACAACATCTGGTGCTTACAGTCGACCATCCGCCGCCGCTCCTGGCTCATGGACCGGATCTCTCCGCCAAGAAATATCACTCCACCTTCAGTTAGCCAATCTGTTGGTAGAGCCGGGCACTAGGGCGCGATAGAGCTTCTGGCGTTGATTCTGGTTACCGTTCAATACGCCAGCCGCCCCTTCCAACAAGGACTTTCTCCAGGCCTGTATCTGTCCAGCATGGACCTCGTACCGCACGGCTAGTTGGGCCATAGTCGCCTCGCCCTAAACTGCCTCTAAAACCACTTTGGCCTTTGAATTATGGGTGTGTTTCCTCCGCTCTTTCGACATGTCTCATTCCTTCTTCACAGCAATCATTCTCCGGAAGGAGGAGCATTTTAGGGGCGGAAGCCTCACTTAGCTACCTGTCCGAAAATCCGGGTCCACCTCAAGAGCTGAAATTCCTCAAATGTTGACTAGATTCCGGTGTAATAACTTAGACCATGACCATAGTCTGACTGTCCGCTAGAAGCATCGTCAGTTGAGTATCCTTTCAAGCCTTCTCACACGACAAGTGTAGAAGATGCAGGTGCAAGTGCAGGCGTGGAAGTAGGCGTTGGCGCAAGGGTTGGGGTTGGCACAGGAATCGTGGTTGGAACTAGAGTAGGCGTCCGGGTCGGATTATATTCAAAGAATATCTCTCCGGTTACGCCATTTGGTGTCGTCAAGGACACCGCGTAACTCCCGGCGCTTAACGGCCTGCTAGTTTCTAAAATCAACCTGATTAGTAGAGTCTCACCTAGAGCCCACACATCAGAGTCTGCTGGCACAACAACATCCCAGCGGTCTGTAGAAGTAGGGTATATACCGACCACTTAATCGGTCCCCGGTTAACAAGAAAATATCAATCGCAGATATCGGCTCAACATCCACGGAACCTCCGTTCTTAAACCATGCTGATATGGCTAAAACGTTTCCTTCGTCCGGAACGTCGTTAATCCCATCAATATTAGTCTTAACAACATTAGTGCGACCCTATTCTATGCCAACATGGAATTTTTACTGCCTACCGAACTAGGAGCCAAAACAGTAACCGCCAAAACTGCAGCAACTATGGAAGCGACAGCTAGAAGGCCGGATACAATTACTTTTTCCATTTATCTATAACTAGTCATTCGAGAAACCAACCGAATCAGGACCTCCATTTAAGTTTATTGTACGACTTTGTTAGGCCACATCTAGGTTCCGGCAAGACCCGTCGGATTATTAGTAATGAACCATGATTTTGTCTGCAAAGTCTTCTATCATCCTGTATTGTCGGTTTAATGGCGGATACAAAATAATTTGGCCCAGACCTTTTCTTTCCAAGGTCCCAATCTGTTCGACAATTTCTTCATTCGATCCGATCAAACAACTTCCCTTAATCAGGTTTATATCTAAGAATTGGGCTTCTTCTGGATCCAAAAAACTGTAATGCGATGCATGTAACCTCTGGTGCCTGACCTCTGCCGGAAATGAATCGATCCATTGGAGGTATTGGTTCCAGATACCCTTAGCATATTCAGGTGGGTCGGCTCCGGTCTCGAGGTAATGGCTTACTAAATAATGCAATCCTGTTATTACAGCAGGCCCGACTTCACTCAGGACTCTGTCGCTCAAGATAGACTCCCCAGCTTCCAACAATATGACGTTAGCTAATACAGAAGCCTCGAAATCCATCGCAAGCTCATGCCCGGCTTTTTGAGCTCCTAAACGTGCGTTCTGGAGCATATTACTAACATCTCCGCCCCTAGGGATTCCTGAAATTAACCCATCGCCGTGACTTCCAGCTATCTGTTGAGCTTTGGGACCAAAGCCAGCGATATATAATTTGATTGGATGCTGGACGTCAATAAAATTGTGTTCAAGCATTTGGAATTGAATTTTATGAGATTCCCCTGAATCCTGGAGTTCAGCTTCCTCTCCACAAATTAACGCCTTCACCACTTTTATATATTCTTCAAATTCCCGTAGTCTCATCGGTGTTTGCCCTAGAGTTCTGGCAGCAGTATTTCCGGTTCCTAAGCTTAAGAAACATCTACCCGGTGCTAAACGATTTATTGTGGCAATACCATTGGCCACGACCGGTGCTTGTCTGAGCCCAGGTACGCTTACGCCGGTCCCAATCTGCATAGTTCGTGTCGCATTAGCTGCTAAAGCCAGAACAGCCCAACAATTTGATCGCAGCATCGGGCTGTCTGTCACCCAACAATGGCTATACCCTAGGTTTTCCGCGTGGGTTATATATCCGATTTCATCAACCTTGGAAGTCATTATTCCAAATTTCATTAATTCACTCGCCAGGCTTAATCCGTTCCAGACTCAACTCACTGTTAGAATTATAAAACATACTATCTAGGCACGGCGCTCCCTGTCACAGCATAGATATAAAATCGTCATCTGAGGTATAAAATATTTCGACCAAGTTGAAGTTTTCATCTCCGATGCAGCGGTGTTCTTCTCGGTACCAAATGAATGAACGAAAATTAAAATCATACAAAGTTAACCGTAGTAAAAATTACAGATAAATTCTTGTAGTTGATTCATCTACCAGGACTGTTTCAAACAAAAACATCTCTTGATTACGTAATATTTCTAGTCAATAATTATTAGAAATAGTTTACGTCCTGCTGAAAACTGATCATCAGAAATCGTATTACTTACTTCACACTCACTCACAGAGGATGTCACATGTTCACTCATCGTCCCTTCGTAACATTCGCGCTCACACTCGCCGCCGTATTCTTACTTGTCGCCTGCGGCAACACTTCCGAACCTACTGTCAGTCCCACTAATACCCCGGCACCAACGACAGAACCCAAACGCACCCCGGCGCAGAACGCGGCAACCCCAATACCGACAAAAGAAGTAGCCAAAGCATCTGCAGCTGAGGTACAACACACCCCACTGCCCACACCCTCACATACACCACAACCAACGCGTAATAATACGTCTCAACCAACGCCTACTTTAGGCCATGTGGCTTTGCCACCCAAAGATATAAGAACCATTCCCCATGTTTTCGTTGGGAGTGTCACGATTGACGGTCAAGTCGCAGTAGACGGCACTGAAGTAAGCGCCTGGGTCTCCGATTACAGTTCAGCCGTCGGTCTAAGCAATGTTGCCAACGGCAGTTACGTCATGAATGTTTCTCAATATGGGACGGCATCTTTTTCTGGAATGACGCTTATATTCAAGATAGGCAGTGTTGAAACGGCTCTGACGTCAACCTGGGAAACAGGAGGGGCAACAGTCGTAGATCTAGTGACTGACTAAATTATCATCAAACTATCGGACCACGGGAGTTGCCTAATTAGGCAGAGCGAGGTGGCCTGGGAATTTTAAACAGGTAGCTAAGAAAGGGTCCCGCTCCTAGAATTGCAGAAATAAAGGAGCAGAACGATAAAGAGACACGGAAGAACCACAGCCCAGCTTCCTAGGCCAAGGTGGCCTTGGCTGCATTCTTGGGCGAAGAAACGATTGCCCATTTGACCAGCAGGTTCGACGTACACCCGAGTCAGATACACACTTGGGGAAACGCCCTGATAGAGGGTGCTCCAGATATGTTTCGCACCGGCCATAAGTCGCATGACAAGGCCAAGGACATTCAGATCTCTCACCTCTACCGCACATCGGACACTTGAAGGTGGAAATGGTTTTTTGGGTGGAAAGGTCCGGTCTATGAGCCGAAAGGGCCGGCAGGCCCTGGTCGAGCGCAAAGATTCTAGGCTGTTCCTAGTCTGCCAATGTTCCTTGTTGGGCATTATCCGGGACTCGGTCTACTACCAGCCCAAACCGACAGGGGCAGGGAACCTGGACCTGATGGATCCGCAATACATGAAGACCCCTTTCTACGCTTCTAGGCGGATGAAGGTCTGGGCTAGGAGGCCAAGGTCACCATATGGGTCGAGATAAGACCCGGCAGACTGATGCGGTTAGCGGGCCTTGAGGCAGTGTACCGACGCCCCAACACCAGCAAAGCAACACCAGAGCACCGGTCTATCAATATCAGCTAAATGGAATGAAGGTCAATCAAGTGAATCCGGTATGGACCGCCGACATCACCTACATACCGATGGCCAGTAGCTTTCTGTATTTGGTGGCCGTAATGGATTGGCACAGCCGGTTCGTTCTGGCATGGAAACTATCAAATACCCCGGAGGTAGGCTTCTGTATCAAAGCCCTTGAAGAAGCCTTGAGTAAAGGGAAGCCAAAGATATTCAACACAGGTCAAGATAGCCAGTGTACCGGTTAGGCCTTCACCGGTACGCTCTTGGATCGGAGCATCAAAGTCAGCATGAACGGCAAATGGCGCTACCTGGACAACATCTTCGTGGAGCGGTTATGGCGGAGCATCAAGTACGAAGAGGTGTACTTGAAGGCTTACGTGGAGTTCTACAATCGGGAACGCCCCCACCCGGCTTTAGGCTACCGGACACCCTAGGAAATGCTCCAAGAACAACAGTAGCGGAAGCGGATAGAAGACCAAAAAGTGACTTCACTGCCCGGCATCCAGGCCATATCTCAACGATCGGAAGGCTCTCTTGATTTAGCCCCATTGTTGTTCGAATAACCAGGGCTACTTCACTCTTTAACAAAAGTGTCCCAGTTGTTTCTGGTTGCCAACAGAAACAAACTGTTTGAAAACTTTGACCAAATTATTTCCAAAAATACAGTATGGTACCCTTTTGATTGGCTAGCAAAAAATAACGATTTAAACCACTTTAATCTGAATCATTTGATCGCATAACCAAAGTCAGATGTTAGACAATCAAATCGTGTCGTTCACGGTATCGAAACAAATTTATCTGATCGGATATGGGCATGTGACCCAATAGTGCTTGACCAAACAGACATGAATAGACCGTCTTCGTTAAACTGCCCTTATTGCGGTCATGAAGCCATGCCTTTTTTTCGTTTCTGTGTCGTCTGCGGTTTACATCTAGAACCAATTAAATCTTGTGATAATTGCTACAACTTTTTAGAACCCACATGGGTTGCGTGTGCGTGGTGTGGCCATTTTTCTGGTTTGGATTCCCTTAGTCTCGGTACTAATGAGCCAATCTCATTTAACCTGAACAACTTTTATGAGTTGCGCGGACATAACCGCATTGGCTCAGATTCAAACACCAATGATTTAACATCCATTCCTGAACCAACAATGGCCATAGACGCTCTCTTAGAAATCGAAGATGCGGTGGATAATTCTGGCGACTCGAGCTTGGCAGATGATCTAAATTCGGATGATTTAGATCATTCTCCTAGAACTAGAGTCGCAGATCAAATTAGTAAACTCTTTGAATCTGGTAATTTACATCGCCAGCTTGGAGATTATGAGAAAGCACTGCGTAATTACACTGAATTATTAGAGTTAGACCCGAAATCAGCATCGTCGTTTTATGCGCGAGCTATATGTTACATAGAGCTAAGCAAGGACAAATTATCCTTAGATGAGAAATTCGACGACGCAATTAAATTAGGCTTAGGGGATTTTTCTAAATCAATCGCATTAGACCCCAGTTATTTAACTGCATTTCGGAAAGAAACTTTCTACCAACAATTAAGTGATAGACAAACAGGAGTGGAATCTTATTTAGAACAAAAAATTGCGGCTTATAAAAAAGAATTAAAAATGGAACAAGAGACTAATAGAATCCGCCCTAGCCCATCAGTTATTACTCCTAATCAGATCTCATATCAAAGTCAATCACGTTCACCCTTAGATAACAACGGCGTTTCTAGTGAAGAAACCTATCAATCGCAGAAAGAAAATGCGGAAACAGTTTCGCAACATGGCCACTTACACGGCATACTGCATAGCCCTGACACTATGGAATCCAAAACGAATCCGACAGACACACTTTCAAGTGCACTCGACAACTCCGATCAAAGGCAGGCCAATGCACTTTACAGCCGGGGTGAGATAAGCCAAGGATTAGGTGAGGCAGAAAATGCAATTCATGACTACAGTCTTGCGATCAGTCTAAATCCAGTATTTTCTGCTGCATTCTATGCGAGAGCCATATGCCAGGTGACTTTGGAGAAGGATGAACTAGCATTAGAAGATTTTGCTAGCGCTATTAAGTTAAATTCAGATTATCTGTCATTGCTCAGAAAGGAGCCTTTCTATGTCAACATTGGAGTGCGGCGGGGAGAGGTCGAAGACTATATATCACAACGAAACAATGCGATAACAGAACCATTGAGTCCGCTTTCCTCAATGAAAATATCCCAATCAACAAATAATAATGGAATCGAGAGCGAAACCGAAAAGTCCACTCATCTTATTATTGAGTCTACGGGTGTACTCGGTTGGGTTACAGGACTAACTAGGAAACTTTATCGTAAGAAACGATAGGCTAATAAGCCAGGTTAGAAATAATCAAATGGGAAAATAATAAACCCTGGAATTCTAACTCTTGCCTACTTATGATTGGCTTTGTTCTCGAAGAATATCATCTACAGCGTCAGTCCAAGCTTCTACTTGTTGGGATGATTCTTGATTTCCGTTCTTTTGTGTGGGGGTTCTCAAAATAGTGCTGAGGGTACCTATTTCTTGCGTCGGATTATCTGCTCCCGGAACCGAATATATTCTTGAGCAATGAATGTGTAGCGGTTTCGGCTTTTTCCCAGCAATTTTTACGAAGATATCGCTAGATATTGACAATAAGGCTTTTACAGGGCTTATAGCCCATCGAATCAAGAAATTTCGGCGCTTTGGCAGATTGGGTATCTGCCGATTTACGACGTTAGAAGGCATTTGAGCCGAAGCAAAAGTTACGGTGGTTCGAGGGTATTTTTCAAAAAATCCGTCGTAACTAAGTAAGTTTTGAACTTGAGCATTTAAATGCGGAAGTTCGTCATTTTTAAGCGGCACTGTACAGACAATCATGGAACGTGCCGTGTTATCGGGTGTTCGGTGATCTGCAATCTGCCAGCGGTCATTCATGACCGCTTTGATTGCTTTGATTGGCAACATGCTAAGTTCGTCGCTTTTTCCTCTAATCAGTTTAGTCCTTCTAAATGGAGGAAAGAGACTTATTGACGAGGTCATCGGTAGCTCAAATGATTTGATGCTGGTTATTCCAAGCCATTCACCGTCTTTTTCGTGTGACAAACTACCGATTACGTCTGGTAAAGTCGGCCCTGATTGACTGGCAGATTGTGACGACGCTTCTATTGATGCGATTGCACAAGCTAGTTTATGATCCTGGGAAATCGGGTCTCCAATACGATCGTCTGTGATTAGAAAACACTGGTCTGCTGGAAGCATCGACCTAAATTCATCCCACACTCCTTTCATCTGGTCGTGAAGCGTCGGGTCTCTAGGTATCCCAAGTATTATTACCGTTTTAGCATCTGGAAATTCTTCTATAAGCTGACCGTGTAATTTAGCGCCTAGAATCGAGTGTGATCCAAATCCTATAAAATGGACAATGAGTTGAGGTACAGTACCTAGTTGGTCCGCGCGTCTACTCACACTCTCAATTAAATTTTCTTGTTCTTGAAAAAGTCTACCTGCATATGGTGCATATCCGTGAGGGTCCCTATGGAAACCATCATCGGAAGGGATATATTCAGGCTGAAATATTTGAGTCCCTTGCCTCGACCTAAAATCTTGTGCTTTAGTGGCAATCCTGCGTTTAGTATCGCTATTGATATCGTATAAAATCGCGCTCTGTACACGATCTAAACAGCCAGCCTCCCCCATCCGCTCCATGAGAGACCAAGCTCTATTAACCTGAGCTGTTCCACTAGCAGAAATCACTATTGGCCTAGACGTAGTATTTACATATCCATCAGTACTTTCAAATAAGGCACCTTGAGTACTGTTGACGGTCATCCCAAACCCCTGGACGTCATCCTCACTCTCGTCTGGGTCACTATCTCCGAGACGTTCGCGAACTCTATAATCATCAGCAAGAGATAAGAGAGTCGAGGCCATAACTTGATTATTTTCGTCGAGTGCCTCAACGAAACTCACGAGCTTCTCAGATAAATCGTGAATCTGATCTGGAGTTGCGCTAATTTCTGTAGGTGTCTTATCTACGCTCATTTGGACGCCCCCATTTATTTAGACCTTATTAGAACTGTCTTGTTCCCAAACAACAGTGACCTAAGTTGCATATGACGAGTGACGGAAATCACATAATTCACTAAGTTATAAATATTAGAATTACTTGTGCCTGAAAGAATAATTCAGGACTATCATATTTAGTTGCGGCACTGTCCGGCTAAATCATGTGAAAGCGGATGGTAACTTAACCTGGAATAAGTGTTAGGCAATTCCACAGGTCATTCAATCCAAATAATACTTGAGTCTTCGGAACTGATTGCGTCTATGTCTGTCGGGCTAAATGTATCAGGCATTAGATTTGAAAAGCTAGATTTGAAATTATTAACAAGCGCTTTAGTATTTTGGATGTTGACCCCCGGTTGGAGTTTCATCTCGAACGCTTCAATATCATCATCTGGATTCTCAAGTTCTTGAAGGACATCTAGCTCTGCGCCTGCATTGGCTATGAAAGTTTTTAATAAAGCTTTTTCTTCAACAGTGAGCCCTTTGGAAAATTCTTCCAAATTCTTTGAGAAATCTACCCAGTCTCCATAGGTAATTTCTACAACTTTCCGTTCATTAAACATCAGTTCTCTCTGTAATTAGAGTGCAATATAATCGCGCTGTATCATATCACGGTTTATATTAAGTCTGATATTTAGATTTAAACTATGCTACCTCGCGCGTTCAAATAGCATTTATATTATTGGGCCAAGGAAACAGATGTATTCATACTAGAAATACATCTGTCTATCTAAAGTAATATGTTTAAACACCAGGCGATACATCGCTAATCAGTGGTTGAGGGCATAGAGGCGCATTATCGTGAGTTTAAACGGGAAGTATCGAAGATAGGTTATGACCGATAAAGATACTGACTTTGAAAGTCAATTAACGAACCTTCAAACAATAATTCAACAACAAAGGAGCCAAATAGACCTACTTCTATCTCAACGCCAAGAACCTAGCGCTTCAGACGAAATTAAACAAGCGATCTTGGAAACGGCGTCATTCGCGATAATCAGCGCATCATCCTCGTACGTCGACGCGTTAGAAGCAATTGTAGAGACGGCCGCAGACGTTCTAGATGCAACTGCTGCAGCTCTTTTTCTAGTAGATGAAAAAAACGAACAATTGATATTTGCAGTGGCACTTGGGTCTAAATCTGATGAGGTCAAAGAATTAAGCGTACCTATAGGGCAAGGGATTGCTGGGTATGTTGCGTCTACTGGACAAGCAATTTCCATAACTGACGTTGAACAGGATTCAAGGTTTTATAGATCAATCGGCGAGTCGATTGGTTACATACCTAATTCAATTATTTGTGTTCCTTTGATATTAAAAGATAGCGTAATTGGCGTCCTGGAATTAATGGATAAAGCTAATGGTGAATCGTTCTCAGTATCAGATATGGAAACTCTAGGTCAGTTCGGGAATCTAGCAGCTCACACTATTGAAGAATCTAAATTGACCCACGACATGCGCTACCTGTTCCATCAATTGCTGAATGGTGAATCAAAACGGTTCGACAATCTAGATACATCAGTTGATAAAATAGAGACGGCATTAGGAATAGATACGAATTCGGATTCGATTAAAATGGCTGAATTGGTACATGAACTTTGCCAAGATGGAGATGCTAGCCGAAAACTAGCTCTAGATATACTGAACAATCTAGTGAATTATATAAATGCAAAATCTAATTCTTAAATTTACGAGCCCTTATTATCCATAATGCCTAAACAGAACCCTGCATGGAGTTGGAATTCCAAGTCTTCGAATAAAAAAGCGTTCTCGTCAATCGGTTTATTCAGTCCGATAAGTCGTCAAAATGCATTTGACGGGAGTCTAGGAAGCGGGATCAAAATAGCCATAGTAGATAGTGGAGTGGATAACAGTCATCCAGCTGTAAATGGTTCAGTCAAAGGATGGTCGGAGCCTATATTAGCGGAGGGTGGCGAAATAACTTTTCGTAATGACCCACATGGTGATTTATTTGGCCATGGTACTGCCTGCGCAGGGATAATACACAACATTGCTCCGGATGCTGATATTTACAGCGTGAGGGTTTTAGGATCGAAATTGAGTGGGAAGGGAGCAATTTTTGCATCGGGCCTCAAATGGGCCATAGATAATCGCATGGATGTAGTCAATCTTAGCTTGGGTACTTCTAACAGAGAGTATTTTTCCCGATTGCATGAGCTGGTTGACGAAGCATATTATCAAAAAGTGATTCTCGTTACTGCTGCTAACAATATGCCTGTTATAAGCTTCCCTTCACTTTACTCTACGGTAATATCAACTGCTTGTTATGACGATGAAAAAGAATCTTCACCGTTGGATTATTACTATAATTCTGATCCCCCGGTTGAATTCGGTGCACACGGTACTGATAAAGAAGTGGCCTGGCTAGATGGCCGATACGTAAGAGCAACAGGCAATAGTTTCGCTGCTCCAACTATGACTGGAATTGTAGCCCTATTATTAAGCAAACATCCCAGCCTGACCCCATTTGAAGTTAAATCGGTACTCAGATCTCTAGCGAATAACAATCTTACAAATACGGAATAATTTATTGTTGGTTTATCTGGATTGGTTGCCTGCATCTCACTAGATTGATTGCATTATTCTAAAAACCACGTTACCGGAAGGTTGAGTGGCCCCCATCAGTTGGACAGGGTTGGGGCAATTTTAAGTGAAAGTTCCGCTGCCTTGCCAAAGTCTGAGAATGCTCCGTTTGGTAACCACCTGCTCTCTGTCTGTGGTTCGGTTGAGCGCGCCGCATCTCCGCTATACACCTCTGCCGGTACCCGGTAGTCCATGGTCAGCATCAGACGCCTGATCCGCTTCCGGTTTACCGAGTTATCCTGCCTACACACTTCTCTGTACTCTAGGGAACAGTCGCAGAGACCTTGGTTCAGCATCACCACCGCCAGACCAACCGCAAAAGCCCTCAGGAACCCGTCGCCGCCGGCTGCAGTTGCCGCAGAATATAATGCCACCACCACTCCGTAGAGCGACTGGTGTTCAGTACGAATGGTCAATTTCTTGACCATCCAGCTCATCAGCCAAGATCCCACACCGCCAACGGCAAAGCCAATCACCGACCCCAGTACCAGCAATTTAACTAGAAATATTGCCCAATCAGTAGTACCGCCTGCCTGGTCCGTGGCCACGGCAATCAGCACTAGAAGCACAGGCAGAACGACCAAGTCGTTCATCCCGGCTTCTATATCGAGTTCTTGCCTAACGGGTCTGGGGATGGGTTCATCGCGCACAATCTCCCGTAGTACGACGGGGTCCGTAGACGCCAAGACAGCGACGCCGATGAAGGCCAATATCCAACCAAAATTGAGGAATAGACCAAATGGCAGTGCGCCGTGCCCGAACCCAGTATCAAATCAGGGCGCCAACCACCGCTTACCCAGCTCCGCCACCTGCAGTTTGACGGCGTCAAGGAACGGGACCAAAGCCCAGGTTAGAGTGGCTACCACTTCTAGCAAGGGAGAATGAGGGCTAACATCCGGCGCGTCAAACCCCTTTCCTCCCAGCAGAAACCGCAACCCGAGGAAAATCAGCGGGAATGAAAGCGGCGAACGCTCAACAAGACCAAACGCAAGGGCCGTCACCGTCAGGACAACGGCGATAACACCCTATATTAGGATCAAATCTGGCAACTGGCACTCCGGCCAGGTAATTTCTTAAACGCTGCTTAAGGATAGCATCCGTAAAGCCCTAGCCAAAAGTTATGGCCAAAAATTCCTGTCAGAAGCCTTGGGTATGAACCCTAGAATTTAGAGTATTGTCCCTCGTCCTTGGTGATGAACTCCAAGACCACGGTGTTGCCAGCTTCAGTCTCTACCACGCCCCGTTTGATGGCGTTGATAATCTCAGCGGGGTCGGTTATCTGCTCGGTGTAGGCACCCATGGCCCTGGCCACCTCAACGAACTCCCCGGACAAACCCTTGATATTGTA
>Ga0114993_10003762_pt1 | contig 15529 bp, 12 predicted proteins | sample ArcticOcean_MG_C_FD_87042 | JGI IMG/M metagenome (GOLD analysis project Ga0114993, IMG submission 87042) | Marine microbial communities from western Arctic Ocean - ArcticOcean_MG_CB2_150 | ecosystem: Environmental > Aquatic > Marine > Oceanic | place: Arctic Ocean: Canada Basin | collected...
AGCGGTTCTAACCTTACAACCCAAGGCTCAACAATATTTCCAACAATATCATTGATGCTAAAAGATATTTGATCAGAGCCCTTATAAATGATATTATTATCTGAGTCCCAAAACTTTATCGAAATAGATTCACCGCTTACTTCATCACTATATAAAGTCATAAAAACACGGTAAAGACCCATTGATTCAATGAACTCTGGTTTTGCATAGCCACGAATTTCATTGTCTTTCATCGCAACAATCACATCGTTTGGATTATTGATTCCCCAGTCATCATTATTTTCAACAAGTGCAATAATATTCATTGAATGTTGAAAATTTTCCCACATAATAGTATCCCAAGGGGCTTCATATTGTGGAGGTTTAACCTTACCAAGCTTTGCGCTTTCTCTCGATGTTATATATGGATAAGTTAATGTATCTGTGTCTGATAGCTGTATTTTATAACCTTCTCCTGGATATAGACGTTTTAAATTACCAACCCAACCCACATCATCAACGTACTGAGCAAACTGTGTTTGACTTTTTATTAAATCATTCTCAGTTGGCGTTAACGTTTCTAAGCCACTAGCAATATCAATATTAAAATTTGGTAAATAAGAAATCCAATTCCAGCCTTCATTTAATACGATAGGAATTGTATCTGCACCAACCCTTACTCCAACAAAATTTATAGAGTCTTTTTCTGCGAGACTTACCATAAACATATCTTTTTTATCAAGAGGTTCCTGTGTAAGTGTCCCTACCCATCCGGTGTTTTCTGAGTACTGAGCAAAACCACTCTGATTAACAATTCGATCGCCAAAAGAAGGTCTTAGGTCTTTAAAAATACTTTCAAGAGACATTACGCTTGACTCTAAATTGAATGACATCCAATCCCAGCCTTGAGAGAATTTGAATTGTTGTGCGACTTCACCCGTTGCATTAATATTAATTGGGATATTTGGTTCACCGTAAGACCCGTCAGAAGTAAAAGCTAATTTTTTATCTGTAGCCCACCATTCAACACAATTTGTTCTATCCCATATATGAAATTCTACAGTCTCGCCGTTTGCTGAATTTGAATAAGCGGTAAGATAAGCTCTATATTCTTTGAGATCAGAATCGTATTCTAAATCAGCAAAACCACGATACTCGCCATCAACAATAGCGGCGATACGATCATATTTATCATCAGAAAATGTACCCAAAACTGCAATTTTTGCTACAATATTCATTGAATATTGATATGAAAGTTTATCAAGCGGCCAATCGGGATATTCACACATTGAAGCAACTTTAAGGGCTAAAGGTTCATTGCCATCTGGAGTCTCAGCAAAAACGGTATCGACAAAATCCCCGACGTTTATATCTGGAGATATAGTAAAAACAATATCCCAATTTCCACCAGGGTTCAAGGTTCCCTCTGAAGTATTAACCGTTAACCAGTCTGGCAATCCAGTGATGTCAAAAGCTTTTTCATTCGAACCAATATTATTAAGGCTTACGGTTTGTTTTGTCGGGGTACCGATGATAGCCGTTGTTGATACTTCTGGAGCAGACCAACTGATAGGGTTGCGATTAACTTTAAAAGCATGCCGTACGGTATCGCCAATATTACCATAGAGGTCTCTATAGCCATAGAACTCTACGGTTACTTCATGGTTCTCAATATCACGGTTAGCAAGTAAGAACTCACTCACAACTCTATTTTCATTTGAGCTAAGATCAAAGGCAGTAATCTCACCGACGCCGTAAGGGTCGTTGATCTTAAAATTTATTTTTTCAACGGAAACAGGGTCAACCTCTTCCGTGAAGTTAAAAGCTATTTCATCGTTTTGGTTTAGTACCTTATCCACTGGTTCCGCGCTCCCAAGCAAAGAGGGCTTAATGCGGTCTACTGTTCCGCGTTTTGGTGGAAGAAGGTTTACGAGTGCACCACTTAAGCACACGGATTTAAAACGTAGATCATAAACGCCATCATCTAAATTAGCAAGTGACCAGTACGTTGTCTCATATTGGCGATTATCGAGCCTAAGCGTATCAACAATTATCGTTGCTTCATCAATGGTATACCAATTTGATTCACTTAAGGGGCTGTACTGCAATTCTATCTCATCAAAGTAAGATTGGCTTAGATCAAAACCAGCAAACGTTACAGCGAGGGTGTCATTAAAAGAGTTATTTAAAACCCAATCTTCTGCAATATTATAAAAATCTACGACAGAACATGGTCGAGCAAAATTAGCAGTAAAAGAAGCTTGATAACCATTCGTTACACCAGCATAATTTGACTCGCATTCAGGTGCAAACTTCAAGCGTAGGTCTTCAAACTCATAAAAATCGGAATCGATTGGACGACGGACAGTAACGGTAACCGTATCCGTTTCATTGTAATCTAAAGTATAAGGAATGTTGCCCGATTGTCCATTTAATAATATTTCTGCCCCACGTGGATTAGAAGAGCTAACAACGGATAATACGTAAGTTCGCGTAGTTTGACTAACAGACTCGTTTCTTAATAATACACGGTATTCTGCTGTGCCATCAGGTAAAACATTTGTAGCTGTGCTCGCAGATTGAAATTGCATAAAAGGCTCATCTTGTGGATTAGTTACGACAACACCTTCTGCGTTAGTCCATTCTTCATAAGGACATGAAGAATTGCCTGCAACGACATCAAACACAGGGGTTCCGTAAACTGGATCTGTTTTAATATTAACCGTGTAGTCATCGCCAGAATCATCATCATCAAGCGTATACTCAATGGTTGTTGAATTGCTTGTGCTGCTTGAACGAGAGGATCCAACACTCATTCCGATTCCTACCGTAGAAGTATTTCCAATGCCAATACCCATGACCTCAATACCAAGCCCAATAGCGAGCTCGGTATTTATTTCCATTTCCGTTTCGAAAGTATGTGAACTAGAAGTCGTAGCGGTTTCTGATTTTGTAAAAGACCCGGCTGAGCCATCAAAACTTCTATTTTCTACAAAAGTAGCAACTTTTGCAAGAGAGTCTGAATAAGCTAAGATCTCATTCCATCGATCAACGTCTTTTTGTTTGGAAGAATCTGCGACAACAAGTGATTTTAACTCAGGGATCAAATAAGATTGTATATATGATTTAGAGTATTGAAATGTTGTTGCAAAGCCATTAGGGATAAAAATAAAGTCCCTATCCACTGAATAAATATTTTTCCCAGCCTTATTTTGTTTGATAGAAAGAATATCGGTGGTCCCATATAATATATTTAAAGCGCCACCAACAAAAATATCACTTCCGGCAGTGCTAAATGATTCACTGGTCGCAAATTCCCAACTGGTTTCAGAGGAAGACGTTTTAGACCCACCCATACTTGTAGTTGTAGAAAACGATATTTCAGCATCCACATCAAAAGAGGTTCCAATGCCAAAAGGGGCAATTAACGTTGTTGTTTTAACACCCGAAGAAATTGAAGTTTCATTTGCGAAGCCAGCACTTTCACCAAAACTAAATCCAAGTGAAAAACTTGAAGAAGACTCACTTGTAAAAGTAGAAGAAGAATTATCACCGGGAGGTTGTCTTAAAATTAAAAAAGGAATCTCAGGAGCAGTTGTCGTAAAGTCTACAGAAACAGGTTTGTTTCCTAGGACGACAGCCCATTCATTGATTGTGGTCTGTCTCTGTTCCGAGGTGTCGGAAGCAAGAACTTCAAATTTTTTCTTATATGGGTTTGCGCCACTGGCTGATGTATTTGGAAGGCCAGGTAATAGAGGATATCGAAGCTTCCCTTTTTCATTTAATTCAAATTGCAGCGTATCTGATTCCACCCCTTTATAACGATCACCCAAATAATCGCGAACCTTTACCCAACCAGTATTTAATGGGCATTGTTCATTTAAATAGTATTGTTCATAAACTTCAATATCAATCGTATCTCTTTTATTTTGAGTAAATTGATTATCACCTAAAAGGTTTTTGTTAAAACCATCAGTTATTTCAGCCGAAAGGGGTGCATAGTAAGTAAAATCTACCGTATCAGTTGTTAGGGTAGCCCAGGTGGAATCTAGTGGATTAAAAGCATCTTTCATGTTGTGAGTTTTTCCACCATTTTGGAACTCGGTTCCAATCGCCAGCAAGTTTGGAACTGCGGGACTATATTTCCCATCAGTTAATACATCAACTACAAGCTGATATTCCATTGTTGGGATGTCAGCAAATTTATATTTACCGCCGCCGTCAACATAGGCAGTATCTATAAAACAAGAGACAGAAGACTTTAAAATAACGCGAGCAAAGTTTTGCGGTCCCAGTGGTAATTGGCAAAGGCCTCCACTTACTTGTCCGACAAGGGTTCGTTTAAAGGTGTCTTTAAAATTAGCTGTTTTTGGTTGAACGACATTTGTAAAACTAAAGGAATGTGGATTGAATGAACCAACCGCGCTATAGTCCGTACTATCTCTATCGGGCATATCAGGAATAATTTCGATATTTCCACCCGGCTCAACTTCGATTAAATACGATCCGTCGGCGTCTGTAACGGTGCCTAAAAACTTACCGTTTTGCAGTAGTTTTACTCCTGCAACGCCACATTCGGCATCTTTTGTATTATCTGAGTCGTAATAAACAAATCCTGAAATAGATTGAAGGTTCGTTACTTTAAAATTGACATTATTTCGTACGGGATTAGAATCACTTAAGTACGCTTGATTTGAAGTAGGGCTAAAAACATGGTATGGCTTGGTGGGTGATACCGACATATTTTTTCCAGAACCGTAATTTATATTTACAATTGTATAGGCTCCTCCAAGGTCTGTGTAATCTGTAGCATAGGCAGGCGCGATAGAATTATCCCAATAACTATTATCACTTTCTCCGTTGAGGGTTCCTTTTAAGGCTTGATCTACGGAATTGGTTATCAAATTACCTGTGCCGACATCCATATTGTTGTAAAGTAATAAATTAGGTTCAGCAATAGAACCGCTCACGCGATATGGCGTATATACATTATAATATTTTGTAATAGAGGTTGAATCAATGTTCGGAAGAACCGGTTCTCCTTTTATAACATTATGACGTATACCCAAATAGTCATCTCTCAACCCAGACCACATGCGAAACTCATCAATATTTCCTCTAAAATTATTTCCTGAGCCATCTTTACCCATCAGGAGTGGGTCGCTATTTGCAGTTGTTAGCGGAGCGATAAGGCTATCTTGATTAGTATTAAATAGTATCTTAGAGCCATTTACATAAAATCGATAAACACCTTTTTCAGCTGTATTGCCTTTTTTTACAATGGCAACATGCGTCCATTCGCTAGTTGGAATTGTAGCTACGCTTGTAATGTCAGCACTCCCTTGAGTATAATTTAAATAATTATATGAGCCAACTTTCTTTAAGGATAGTTTCCAATTAGAGCCTTTGCTTAACAATACTTGTGTCTTGACATCTGGGGTGTTAAACCAAAGTTCTGCAGTTAACGAGTCTCGTGTATTGTTTGATGCCAAATCAAAAATAGAGTTTGCAGGAAAACTGGCATAATCGTCATTCCCATCAAGCATTATAGAGCTGCCCCAGTTGGGAGTCGCTCTAACTTTTGTAAAAGGGATTTTGGTGCCTAAAGCTGTTTCAACAAAGCCGGTAATAGTTCCGTTTGAAGAAGTTTTTCCTATAAAAGTATCTCCATCAGCATCAGTCCCAAATACATTTGAACCTTTAACGGTATAAGTATATTCCGTTCCAGGGATCAACCCCGCATCATCATCATATGAGGTATTTACAAAATTGTAATTATCTTGAATTCGAGTTGATGCTCTATAAATATCATGACCGGTTCCTGCGCTAGTTGCTTGCGGTGTATTGGGGTCATAATTCCAATCTAATACAACTTTATTTGGGAAAAAATCATACGTAGCATTGAGAGCAATATTCTCAGGTCTTCGTTTAAAAATATTCCAAAACCCTAGCTCAACTTTAATAGGGCCATCGGGGCCTTGACCAATCAACATAGAATCCTGTTCGGTTTGAATAATTTGACCCACCGTAAAACTGACGGTTCCTCTCAAGGCATCACTCCCAGGGACTGAATTGATCACGCCGGTTGTATTTCCAGCGCCACCACTAACAATCTTAAAGGTCACTTCTGCAGCTTGAGTGCCCGTTGCATTGCTGTTACTTATGACAACCTGAGCTGACATTAAGCTACTCATGAGAGCTAATGAAAAAATATTAGCGAAAAAACGGTTCAAGTGGCTATCCATTAATTGATTAAAAAAAATTGATATCTACCAAACAGAAAAAGAAATGTCCCCATAGATACCGGCCCACCTTGTCCATTTACTATTCAAATTTTTCCATTGAAGTCGAGCACTATAACTACCTTCTTTTTTATCTGCGACACACCAAGTAGAATTCCATGTATCTAAACGAGAATCGTTGACATAATATAAATTTTTATGTCCATTTTCATCAGGCAAGTAAGAGACAGTTCCATTGGAATGTGTAAGTTTTATTCTGAGGTAAATCATATCGAGATTACCATCTACCCACCCACCATCAAATTGAAGCCCGTAGCAAAATGAACCACGGGTTAAAAAACTTCCTTGAGCTTTGGTATCGTCATGCGTGGCCTCACTCCAATCGCTACCACCATCAGTTTTAAAGTCAACCCAGGAGGTTGAAATCGTAGAGTTACTACCGCTAGTCACCCGAAAAACACCTTTAGGGTCCATAGAGTTTTTTGCAAAAATCTTTTCTTTAATCTTAATATTTCCACCGTTTTCAAAACGTGCGATCTCTTTACCGTCATTACGATTAAGCAAAAGTCCATTTGGCGCCGCTATTAAATAAGACCAATCGTTTGTATTGTTTGGGATATAGGCCTTGTAGGTAGCGCCGTCTTTTTTTGTTCCTCTTATTGCATTACCAGTTGGAATGTATAATTGATCTCTAAAAATACTTTTACCATTAACATCTAACGTTAAAGCTGGAGATGAGGTGTTTATTCCAACCCTTCCTGCATCTGTTAGCGCAATATTTTTGCCCCATTCATACTTACCATCATTTCTGGGTGCTATAGTTAAATAGTCATATTCTTCATTAGCTCTTCCATGAATAATAAAACCGTCATCTTTTTCATCGTTCATAAGTAAAATATCATTAGATGCTTGAATATTACCCTTTACATGCAATTTTGAAGCAGGGGATGTCGTTCCAATACCCGTGTTTCCATCGGCGGGCATGGTATTTGTTGTCCCATTTAATTGTGAAATGATTGCGTAGGGGGTCATGGTAAGTTGTGTTCTTGGCGCTAGTTCACCATTGCCTCCGATATCAATGCTAAGCCAATAGTTTGTGTTGAAGTCTAATGCGCTCATCGATGTAACAGACCCAAGACTGGTAGAAAACACACCATTGACAACATCTAAGGATTGGAGCTCTGTCCATTTAGCATCTCCCACGCCACCATTTGAAATATGGTCATAGGCGCGAAAAGTAAACGTGTAAGTGGCATCAGGCAATGATGCGCCTTGATTATCTCTTGCAATGCCCTGAATGCTTAACATTTGAGCAAAGATAAAGTTGAAAAGCAGAGTACTAATAGTTATAATTTTTATTGATTTCATGTTTCTATCTCAATTTTTTGTTTTAATTCAATTTTTTTAGTTTGTTTTTAAAGTTTTAAAGCAGCTTTTAATTCGGCTAGGCTAATACATTCATCTTTGGTTGTATCTATTAAATCAAATGTAGTTGGCGGTCCCGATGGCAATTTACTTTCATTCTTTATTTCAGATATTTTAAAGGGTGGCTTCGGTGTAGGATCTACGACAGATTCCAAAATAGACATGGTAGGTGGTTTTTCAGCCGATCTTATCCCTCCAGAAAATAGATTTTCTAATTCAGAACGATCTATACAACCATCAGCATTTAAGTCTTGGTTTTTATTAAATGTATTATTCTCAATATTATAGTTTTCAAAAAGACGGATAGAGGCTTCATCCAAAATTTTTAAAGACATTTGGATTTGCTGCTCATTATTGGTTGAAAGTTATACTTGAGAGCGTACGATTGTAGAGGTTAAGAAAATTATAAAGAAAATATATCTGCTCATCGAAAAAAAATTACAAATTAATTATCAGAACTCAAAATTTTTTATTCATTGTTTTATAGCTGATAAAATTTTATTTGTTGAAGGCCGGACTCTATAATTAAGAAGAACATTTGCAAAAGTAACAACACCTTCTTTATTAATGACATAAGTACTTGCATAAGGAATTCCCTCTTTTCCACTTCCAATATAACGAGGATCAAATATGCCAAATTTTTTGGTTATTTTATTATTTTTATCCCACAATAAACTCATTTGTATAATTTGCCCTTTTTCTTGAGAGCTTTTTTTATAAGCAAGGCTTGATTTTGGGCTCTCAACACTAATTGCCCAAATTTCTACATCTTTCGGGAATTTAAAATTTGATAGGTTGGCTAACTGCCTCCTACAATGTGGTCACCAATATCCACGAAAGAAAATTAGGATCAAATTCTTTTTACCACGCAAATCAGATAGTTTTTTGATTTTAAAATTTTCATCTTGAGCGCTAAAGTCTGACACAACATCACCAGGCGCAATCTTTATATTTTCATAACTAACAGTATCGGCAAGGATTTGCCCGTTGATGTTTGTAATAGATACAAGAAACGTGAATAATAAAAAAGCGTGTCTCATTTATATAAAGATTAAAGCTTTGTTTCTAAGAAATCCTATTTAATATATTTGAAGAATGAAAACATTAATTATTGCACTAGTCGTCTGGATTTATAATAAGATAAAAGCTAGAAGAGAAAAAAAGCCATAGCTTATTAAACAAACATCTATTTTTTAAGAAAGTAAATTAAAATTAAGCCAATTGAAAATGGCAAAACTCTCTCCATCCAGTCTCCGATAGAACTAGGTAAATAAAAAAATATTATAGCTAAAACAAACCCTGAGAGGATAGTTATAAAAACATTTTTAGATTGAACTTTCCATCCTAATAGCTTTGCAATTATAGCAGGACCAAAAGCTGAGCCCATCGCAGTCCAAGCAAACAGAACACGACTAAATATTTTTTCAGGTAAGAAAATTGCAATTATTGCGGAAAGAAAAATTACAATTCCAGTCACAAACCTTGATTGCTTTAATGGATTGTCGCTTAGTTTTAAACCAACGTCTAAACTAATTGATGAAGCACAAACTAATATTTGACTATCAGCTGTTGACATGATTGCTGAAATAACAGCAGCCATTAAAAGACCTTGAACGATAGGACTAAAAAGACTTTCTGACATTTTAAAAAAAATATTTTCATTATTATTTAAATCGGTAATCATAAAGTGACCAATGATTCCTAGCAGCCACATCCCAACGAAAACAATGATAAACCAGATTAAAGTATAGTGACGAGCACGTTTTAAAGAAGCCTCATCTTTTGCAGCCATGAATCTTGATAAAAGATGTGGTTGACCAAAATAGCCTAGCCCAATTCCTAATTGTCCAAAAATTAGACCCATTGCCATCAATCCTGTGTTACCCAGTGTTAAGCTAGTAAAATCTGTTGAGTTATTGATTAGGTTATCAAATAAAATGCCAGGACCACCAAGTTTAATTAATGCAATCAGGGGCATTATTAATGCAGTAAATCCCATAAGAAAGCCTTGAATGGTATCTGTAATACTAACAGCTAAATAACCACCCATATATGTATAAGCAAAAATAACTATAGCGCTTAATGCGATGCTCTGAATGATATCCCAATTAAATGCGTTTTCGAAAGCGTTGCCAGCGCCTTGAAATTGAGAAGCAATATAGAAAGTAAATGAAAAAATTATTATTATTGAAGATAGGAGCAGTATGGGTTTTTTTTCTTTTTCTTGGAAGTCATTAACCAATAATTGAGGAATGGTAATTAAGTCTTTTGATCGAGTCATCCTAAAAATCTTCGGTGCAACAATAAGCCAATTAAAGAACATTCCAACAATTACACCGATAACTAACCATATGGTGGATAAGCCAAATTTATATGCAATACCACTTACTCCTAACAAGGTCCAAGCAGATGAATTGCTGGCAGAATAACTTATCGCAGTTATTAGAGGCCCTATATTTTTTCCACCTAAATAATAATTTTCAACACTTGTTGTTTGCTTTCTCAAAAACCAACCGATAAAGAGCAGTAACGATTTATAGACGACAAGAGTAAGTCCTATGATTAGGGTATTATCCATAATTGTTAGTTAGAAGTAGAAAAGATTTTTTCTTAGATATTTATATTAAAATAAATTATGAAATTTGAAATTTTTGCAGATGATTATTGAAGTTAATTCCCTAAACATATATTCTATTTTTCTGTGGGGAATCCTAAAATAAATCCAAGGGCCGCACCATAAGGAGTGCTATTATTACAGCCTATAAAATAACCCTACTAGGCTACCAGAAACGGTAAATAAAATCATTTTTTTCATTAGCGCTTCATCAATTGTAGACCGAGGGAGATATTAAATATAAATATCACGATTTGACCCACGGACATTCCAATGAAAAAAGGCATTATTGAGTTTGCGCTCATTGGATCCAAATTAAAAATTGTATAAATATGATTAACAACCTGTAATCCCGCAAACACTGAAGTGATTTTTAAAACAGCACCGTTCCCAAAGCTGCGAAGAGACAGCGCGGAAGCTAAACATTGGACGCCAGCCCAGTTAAGACTACCAAATAAAAGAACTATGCCAAATTCCATAGTCATGCCTAGAGCTGCATCAGTCCACTCAGTATTCCCAACTACGCTCTGACCCCATAATATGTGATAATCAAGAGACCAAGCAAACATGAAGCCAATAGAACCTAAAATTGTTAATACTGTACCTAAGCCCAAAAGTCCATCAGATTTTTCACTCTGAAGTGACCCATTAAGAGTGTAAATACCAAAGATAGATAGTGAAATACCAAGAATAGATAATAGGGGGTATAATAAACTCAATTTTCCGCCTGAAAGGATCTCTTCAGAAAAATATCTCCATATCAAAGTTCCTTCTTCAGGAGTGCCACCAAAAGTTATTTGTAAAATAAATGGAATTGTCAAAAGAACAGCTCCAACACATAATGAGATACCACCTACTTTATTTAAAGACATAGTTTTCATAATATGTTCCTTTTATTAATTTTTTGTATCTGTTTTTTGTTCGGATTGAATTGTCGAATGGGTTTGTCCACCAGATCCACTAGATATTGGATATGGAACCTCTGAAGGGTTTATAAATTTTATTGAACTATTTTCGTATAGTTTTTCATGACGCATTTTATCTTGAAAAGTTTTTTTAGTTCTTATAATACTAACAACTTCCGGACTAACTGAAACAATTTCAGAATATCTATGTAAATTGCAATAACCAAGAAAAACACTATTTAAGTGTGAGCCAATATGGTTGGTTACCACTTTATATTCAGCACTATCCTGTGGTGTATAGCTATGATGTTTTCCATTACCGTCGTTTGCCCAAATTTCCAGTGTATCATCTATATATAATAGCTGATTTTTTTTAATGTTTACATCGGGCGGGAATGTTCTTGCAGCACTACTACAACCAATTATAAGTATAAAACTTGATATAATCATTAGCATTAGAAAACGTTTCATAATAAAAATTGCTAACTATTAATTATTTAATTAAGCGGAGGGGTTTCATTAGATCTTTGACTGTTAAAAGTGTCTTGTGCGTCCGATTGGTTGCTATCCTCAATAGGATACATAGGATTATTAGAGTTAGGTAAGGGGTGTTCATTCATCAAAGATTGTTTAGTTTTTACAGCGGGCTTTCCATTTGTGAGTTCCACAAATACAAGTCCGGCTAAGAATCCTAAAAAAAAGAAGGGAGCTGCTTTAACCATTTTTTTTCTCCTTCTTTTCAAGCGCATCATTTTTAGTTACTTTATAATTTGTAACGGTCTCTCCACCATTTTTAGTATCACGATGGACTTTAATTTTTTTAATATCCTCCACTTCAGAATGTCTAGTGCAATTCTTGGAAATTGAGGCTTTATTTTTTAGATAAAAAATTTCTTTATAATCATCATCACTATAGTGATGGAGTTTCAAATTAGTACTTATAAGATGCCCACCACTAACAAATAGAGATAGGGCAAATAGTGCATTCATTGTCATTGTAATCATGAGCCCAGTGCCTTTTTTAATAGTTATTTAATCTTAGCCATTAATATGTATAGCTGTCAAGTTATTAAAAAGTTGCCCTCTATAAACAAAAAAAGCCCCACTCGAAGCAGGGCTCATTTGCTTATTATAAAATTATCCTCTTAATCAAAAACTACACCAGAGCCACCATATAGCGGACTAAAATGCTGGCCAATGGCTACCCACTTTCCTTTATTTTTAATAAGAGTACTTGAAGCTCTTGTTCTATAATTACTTGCGATTAATTTATTCCCCGGACCAGTGATTGACCCTACAAGGTAATAACTAGTGTAGGCGACATCTTTATTTTTACCAACGATTGATACTTCTATATGATAAGGTCTAAAATTCAAAGTATTCGGTGAATCTTCAATTTGTGATTTAATTTCCTTTGGAGATTGAAAATCCCAAAGACCACCATCAGATCTTGCTTGCCAAGCCCCATTGGGGTTAATAAGTGACAGGTCCATCTTTTTTTTAGAAAAATCAACCCACTGATCTTTTATTTGTTTAATAATATCTTCTTTATCTCCCGCGAAAAGAAGATTGCTAGCAAATAAAAGCGATGTAATGATAAATATTATTTTTTTCATGTTCGCTCCTTTATCTTTTTAATGTATATAGCAAAATGTACAAAAATATTCTACAGTGGAGGGACGACATTATAAACAAAAAAGCGCCCGCGAGGTTTCATTTAATTATTTTATGAAATTGCCAGTTTATAACAGTGAAGTCACCTTCTGCTGATTCAACGGCCTTTATAATTTGTTCTTTATTAATTTTTTTTGGATTAAAAGTTGTTGTAAAAATTTGAGTTTCATTTTCAAATTTGTGTGTTGTTATTCCTTTCAGCGCATCCAGCGCCTTACCAATATTTTCTGGTCATCCTAGTCACAGGAATCCATTACTGATTACCATCCCCTCAACTTCAAAGGTAGCAGTCTCCACCGTGTCGTTATTATTTATACAACTAACAGTTAGTAATAATGGTAATATGAACCAGAGGCGTTTCATTTAGTTCTTTCCAGATTCCGCTTTTTCTTTCAGAACGCCAGATTCTTTGAGTTGTTTTTCCAACATAATAATTTTCCCAAGAGCGCCAAGCCCAAAAATAAAGCCCATGATCCCTAATGCTTCCATTTTATAGTTCCTCTATTAGTAGATATATCAATTAATATTTGATAAAAATTACAAATAATTACCCACCGATGTGCGTGTCTCTTTTATAAACAAAAAAGCCTCACTCTTGGTGAGGCTAATGTTAAAAATAAAATATTGGAAGTACGCATTTATTTTTCATAATAATTTTTAACCTGCTTCGGTTGAAACTGTACAACCTATTCTAGTTATTTTTGAACGCCTATAATAAATAGAACCCTTTTTTCATTTTACCTAAAAGTAGTTAAATCATTGTAATTATTTTTAATAATAAATGTATAATTTAATAAATGGCAAAACTAAAAAAATCCCTAGGCTTATTTGATGGTATCTCCCTTTTAATTGGGATTACAATCGGCTCGGCTATCTTTGCAACGCCCCAAATCATTGCAGGTTATACAAATTCATTTACTTTAATTATAATACTCTGGCTTGCTGTTTCTCTTTTTGTTTATGTAGGCGCTCTAATATATGCTGAGCTAGGATCACGTTTCCCCAATACGGGTGGAGAGTATATATATATAAGAGAAGCTTTTGGTCCTTTCTGGGGATTTATATTTGGGTGGGCGCAACTACTAATAATCCGAACAAGCCCAGCCGCCGGGATTAGTTTAATTACGGCTAATTATTTAGGTTATTTCATACCCATGGGTCATTTTGAAAAAATTATAGCATCAATTATTATTATTATTATTTTTGGTACTATTAATTATATAGGCGTTGAACGTGCAAGTTTCTACAATAAGTTTTCAACCTTAATTAAAACACTAGGTATCACAATCTTTACCGTGGCTGGCTTAGCAATGTTTGAAGGAGATTTTTTAAAATTATCAGAAACAGCGAGTGTAACTGAAAATTTGGGAACTATTGGAAATATAGTTGCGGCCCTAATGTTAATACTATTTTCATATCTAGGTTGGGATAGAGTCGGATACATTGCTGGTGAAATGAAAGAACCTCAGAAAGTTATCCCCAAAACGATGTTTTATGGCATATCAGCTATTGCTATTCTTTATATATCAGCAAATATACTCTATCATACAGTCTTAGGAATGGAAGGGGTACGATCAAGCTCTATTGTTGCTTCAGATATAGCTAGTTTACTATTTGGGAATTTAGGCGCAAGTCTAATGTCAATTATTGTTATTATATCAGCAACTGGAAGCATTAATGGGACAATGATGTCTGCAAGTCGTCTTTACTATGCTATGGCACGTGATGGGATGTTGTTTAAATGGTTTGATAATATTCACCCAAAATTTAAAACCCCAAGCAATGCAATAGTTGCTCATTGTTTTTGGGGCATTGTTCTGCTAGTTATTAGACAAAACTTTGAGACAATTGTAACTGGGATGGTCTTTACTATACTCATTTTTTATATTTTTACAACGGTTGCCTTCTTTAAATTTAGAAGATTAGACCTAGGCGAGAGTGGCTATAGAATCCCTTTTTATCCTTTTTTACCATCAATATATTTAATTGGTCTAGCAAGTTTGGTGCTGTTAAGGATTTATTATCAATTTAATCTATCAATGCAAGACCTTTCGTTTGTCTTAACCGGGGTTCCAGCCTACTTTATATTTTTTAAAAAAAATAAAATCTTACTTGAAAAATAGTGGTTGATTTTTTAGACTAATAGATGCCGTCAACACACGATTATCAAGAAGATGCTCGGAATCAAGATATTCAAGTTTATATTAATGGTAATTTTTTTCACCGATCAAAAGCCTATGTTTCTGTTCTTGATAGCGGTTTTCTTTTAGGTGATGGGGTCTGGGAAGGCATTAGACTTCACAATGGAAAGCTTCTTCATCTTGATGATCATTTAGACCGCCTATTTACAGGTGCTGATGAAATTGCACTTAAGATTAATAGAAGTAAAGATGAAGTGAAGGAGATTATATATAAAACAGTAGAAAAGAATAAAATGTTTTCAGATGTCCATATCAGATTAATAGTTTCAAGAGGATTAAAAAAAACACCTTACCAGCATCCAAAAGTTACTATTGGAGAACCAACCATTGTCATAATCCCTGAGTACAAAAAGCCAGACCTTAGCGTTTCTGTAGAAGGGATAAAATTAGCAGTCGTTTCTACTTTAAGAGATAATCGTGTACAAAATCCTCATATTAATTCTTTAAGTAAACATAATTGTATTGCTGCTTGTATTGAAGCTGACAAAA
>Ga0114993_10003764_pt1 | contig 15524 bp, 14 predicted proteins | sample ArcticOcean_MG_C_FD_87042 | JGI IMG/M metagenome (GOLD analysis project Ga0114993, IMG submission 87042) | Marine microbial communities from western Arctic Ocean - ArcticOcean_MG_CB2_150 | ecosystem: Environmental > Aquatic > Marine > Oceanic | place: Arctic Ocean: Canada Basin | collected...
ACATTCATCTCGAGTGCATCTATCCTACTTAACTCAGATAACGCGCTAGCCAATTCCACATACTCCGATACCGTATCGCCAAAAAAATTAACTATCAGTCGAGTTTTAAATTTTTTCAACGATGGTAATTTTTCATTTAAAAATCTATCTAAGCCAATATTCTCAAGTCCTATAGCGTTCAACATACCCGAAGCAGTTTCTATCATACGTGGAAAGCGATTCCCCGTTTTAGGTTTCATGGACAAGCCTTTGGTACAAAACCCGCCTAATTTATTTAAATCCACAAAAGGATCGAATTCGATTCCATAGCCAAAAGTGCCTGAAGCGGCAATAACTGGATTGGTAAAATGCATAGAACCCAACTTTACTGACAAGTCAATATAATTATCTTTATCCATTATCTACTCTTAGTCAAATCATAGAAATTTTCTAAAAACTATTGATATATAAGGGGAAATAGTTCATTATTGCAGTAATAACATCCAGATATCCAACTATTTACAAGACTTACTCGAGCTATCCTAACATCATGTTTTACCATTGTCCTGAGAAAACTAGCCGTTGATAAAATCACCATTCAAATACTTTTAGCAAAAAAATCAACCAATGCTTGAAATACAAGAAGACAAAAATATCAAACCACTAGATTCGCAGCTTCAAGAAATTAATGAAGATTGGAAAAAGTACAATAAGCGCCTAGACAATATTCTTGATGACATACAAATTAAAACCAAATTGGAGACTGAAAAAAAAGTAAGAACAAAAAACTCCAAACTACCTATTATTTCTGCCATAGGAATTGTACTTCTTGTCCTAATGTACATTCAAAGCAAACAGTTTTTTAATTCACCTCTTTTTAGTACCGACAACCAACCTATAAACAAACAGCCGACATTTACTTCTGAGAACGGATTACCTCTGAAACCTTCTCCAGATAAAACAGAATCTACGAATCATGAACCAACAACTAACAAAAACAAAAATTCCTCATCAAGTCAAACCATCAGCTCGAGAGAGGATAAAACCACGCCCTCCACAGAAAAGCAGTCGACTATACAAGCCATATCTGAAAAAAAACCAATGCCTGCTAAAAGCAAGAATTCTTTGTTCAAGTGGGGGCATTTTCCATCAAAGATAATGCAACAAAACTTGTAAAAAGACTTAACTCAAAAGGGTTCAAAACAGAAATATACGTTCGAAATATTAAATCAACTAAACATCAAGTATCCTCAGGAAACTTCATTAAGAAAGGTGATGCTGCTTCAAGCTTTACTAAATTTAAATCTCTCGGTTTCAATCCATCCATTAAAAAAAGTGGGGCAGTCCATGTTTTGGAACTAGGACTATTTACCAAAGAACTCGAAGCAATCACCTTTACCAATAAATTAAAAAATAGCGGGTTCAAACCAAATCAAAAAAGAGTCACGATTAACCGAAAGATATTTATCGTTCGCACCAAAGATCTTGCAACTGAAGTCAAAGCGCGACAAACTAAAAAAAATCTAATTAAACTTGGTTTAAAAAACAGCTTTATCCAATTTCCATTTAATCGATAATTTTACCTACTTTAATTTAAGGAAAATCTATTCTTAAGTTTAGGATAAAAATAAAAAAGACGCCCAAGTTGGCGTCTTTTTTATTTATTGGTTCTTAGAATAACTCTCATGTATATTTATCAAAATTTATTCAATCGACCCACTACCAAGACTATTAAACACTACTTCCCTCATGCTCATTAACTCAGGACTTATTTTCGTTGGCCTATTTTTTCTTTATTGTGGCGGAGAATTGCTTGTTACGGGAAGTCTGCGATTAGCCCAATCTTTCAAAATAAGTCCATTTATTATCGGAGCTACAGTAATTGGATTCGGAACTTCGACACCGGAATTAGCCGTCTCGCTAATGGCGTCTCTTCAAGATTCAGGAGACTTGGCCTTGGGGAATGTTATTGGGAGCAACATTACTAATATAGGTTTAGTTCTTGGTTTAACCGCCTTGATAGTCCCTCTTACAATTGAAAAACAAAGATTTATAGATGAATCCCCCCCTTTAATTATTACTTCACTGATTATTGTTGTCTTTGCTTGGAATAATTATTTAGGCAGGACAGAAGGTTTTATCATGATCTGCCTTTTGGTCATTTATCTATGGAGGGCATTCCGAACAAAAGAAAAAACAGATCTTGATTTATCAGAAGACCATTTATTTTCAGAGTATGGGGGGTCGTCATTTCAGACCCTTTTAGTAATACTGGGAATAATAATGCTAATTCTTGGTGCAAATTGGATGGTTGAGGGTGCAACTGGAATTGCACGGAAATTGGGTGTCAGTGAATGGTTTATAGGAGTCAGTATCGTTGCCCTTGGGACCAGTCTCCCGGAACTGATTTCCTCATTAATCGCAGCTAAGAAAGGCCATGGAGAGATGGCCATTGGTAATGTGTTTGGCAGTAATATATTTAATATCCTTATGGTGATCGGTACCACTTCACTAGTTCAACCTTTGTCTATTGGCGAAGAAATCTATACCGACCTCATCTACACTACAGCGCTAACTTGTTTACTACTTTTATTGATTGGAATGGGAAACGTTATCAGCAAACGAGACGGGATTATTTTAATTGTGTGCTACGGAGCATACGTAGGGTTAAAAGGAACTGGACTTTTATGACTTTCAATCTTCAAAAGTTTGAGGAGGTTCCGAGGCCACGTTCTTAAATTTCCAAATTTGCTGCTTGTAATAAGAATTCTCTGGATCGAGACGAATAGCCTCACTAATACTTTCTATCGCTGCCCCTATATCTCCCTTGGCATATAACAATTCCGAAAGAGTATCAATATACTTGGCACGATTTGGGTATGCTTGGGTGACAACTTTGATTAACTCAATCCCACGGTCGAGCTTCATTCTTTTTTTTGCATAAAGCCAAGCAAGACGGTTCATTATGTCTGGCCTTTTAGGACTAAGATTCAATGCCCTCTCACAGAAATTTATAGCAGCTGTATAAAATCTTTTTTTACTATAGACGTTGCATACTAAGAAAACCACCCTTGAATTATTGGGTTCGGTATTTAGTATTTTAAGGAGTGCATTAAGGGCAACATCATACTTTTTGTTCTTCACCTGAGCATCGGTAAGGGCTAACAAATACGCAACATTATCCCCTTCACCAATAACTGCTTTACTCAATGCACCTTCAGCCTCAACTGGTTTTGACTCCGCTAGCAAGACGCGACCCAATTCATAAGAAGTTGGGGCATGATTATTACGCAAAGAAAGAGCTGTCTCTAAAGCCTCTCGGGCATTTTTAAATTGTTTTGCTAGCGCAAGTAGCCTTCCAAGTTGGTACTGATTTTCTGCGTTTTCAGGGTTTATCTTTACTGCTTTTTGATACGTTTTCAAGGCCTCATCTAGGTTATTTTTTTCAAAATACGCCTTTCCTAATCCAGACAGAACTTCAGGATCATTCGGTTTAATATCTGCCGCCTTCTCGTATGAAGCAAGGGATTGATCTAGCATACCCTTCTCCATCATCATTTCAGCAACATTAACGCGAACTTGAAAATTCTGCGGCATAAGGCCCACGGCTTTATTAAGATGAAAAGCGGCTTTCGATGAATTGTTCGAATTCAAAAGTAATTTCCCCAGGGCCAAGTGAAGTGCAGCGTTATTTGCATCATGTTTCAAGACGAATGTGTATTCAGTAATAGCCTCATCTAACCGCCCAGTTTCTTCGAAGAGTTTTCCTAACGAGTAACGAGCCTTATCCAAACTATTGTCTAACTCAAGAGCCTTGCGATGACTGCTAATAGCATTCTGAATTTCACCCTTTTCTTCCATGAACAAGCCGTAATGATAAAAAGAATTGGCTCTTTGGGGATTTGTACCGATGGCTAACTGAAAATATTTTTCAGCATCTTTCAATTGGCCCAGAGATTGGTAAGCTTTCGCCAGGCTAATTTTGTAACTAGCATTCGCTGGCTTCATCTCTGATGAGCGTTTAAAGTAAGAAACCGCGTCGTCATAAAGCTTTCTCTGAAGAAAAGTCTCCCCTAATCCCGCATAAAGTTCTGAAGAATTGCGAGTTTTTTTCAAAGCATTCCTGAACGCTATCTCGGCTTCTTCGTAACGCCCTTCCCCAAGCAAATCATATCCAGCTTTTATTGAGTTTTTAGGATCACCTGGTTTGGATTTGAAAAAAATAAAAGATGATATAAGCACAAAACCTATCAAAAATATTCTGGCTATTTTAGGCAACTTACTCAAAAGCATTAACTGCCCATATTTAGCCGCCATTATTGGTTTTGGCCCGACCTCTGATTCTAGCTTTGTTCCTAGCGTTAAGCGGTTGTTTGTATTTGGTCTTTTTTCAGTCTTGGCCTCCCTACTATTTTGATCAACTGGGGCGTCAATCATTTTGCAGCGCCCTCTAAAATCAGCACCCTCATCGACGACCAATTGGTATGTCGAAATATTACCCGTCAGCGTACTCCCTCTCAATAAGGCTGTTTTATTTTCAGAAAAAATATTACCTTCAACCTTACCTGAGTTTGAAAAATTATACGAACGGATATCTCCTTTCACATAACCCGAAGAGCCTATAATCAGATGATCATCTGAATACACCTCACCCTCAATATGAGCACCAAAGTGAACATTCCCTTTCACCCAAAGCGTTCCCTCTAAAGTTATTCCCTTTTCAAAGTACGAGTCCATGTATATCTCCTAGATAAGTCCAATATTATCAAATATTTCGCTTATTCACAAGACTTAGAGAGTTAACACACCAAGAATTTATATTCAGATTTTCTAAATCACTTGATCAGAATGACTGTTGAATATTGCTCTACAAACTGATACTTTCAAAAATTCTTTTCCCCCAATGGTAAAAGATCGGTGGGGAAACCAGGGTTTCTTAATATTAATCTCTTTAAAATGGGAAACAATAATGCCCAGATTAAACAGCCGTTCTTTCAATCAAATAAGAGCGATCAAAATCACCAAAAACTACATAATCCATCCGCATGGTTCGGTTCTTTTCCAAATGGGTGGCACCCGTGTACTCTGTTCAGCTTCCATTGATGATAAAGTTCCTTCGTTTCTTCGGGGTCAGGGACAGGGTTGGGTTACTGCCGAATACTCGATGCTTCCTTCATCAACACACACAAGAACATCCAGAGAAGCATCTAGGGGGAAACTCTCCGGTCGTACGCAAGAAATCCAAAGGCTCATAGGACGGTCACTACGCACCATTGTAGATCTTGAAAAACTTGGAGAAAGAACGGTGTGGATCGACTGCGATGTAATCCAAGCAGATGGTGGAACCCGTTGCGCTTCTATCACGGGATCATTTATCGCCTTAATGCTAGCTATGAAGAAACTGAAAAAAGATAAACTCATTGATCAAATTCCTATTCGTGATTATGTAGCTGCTATAAGTGTGGGGATCATTGATGGCAAAAACCTTCTAGACTTGGACTATTCTGAGGACTCAGAAGCAGATGTAGACTTAAATATTGTAAAAACTGGGAGTGGCGGGTTTGTAGAAATTCAAGGTACGGCTGAACGCGAGCCCTTCACAGACAAACAAATGAAAACAATGCTCGCTCTCGCCGATAAAGGCATCAAGCAACTCGTCACTATACAGAAACAAACGGTTGGAAAATTATGACACTTTTAGCGCTCTACTGATTCTACCGATAGCGGTTTACTCCAGTTTGCTTGCAATACTCTGAAACTTCGCATTTACTGCAGTGAGGCGATTGCGGCTTGCATATATTTTGCCCAAAGCTTACCAATAGATTATTAAATTCCTTCCAATAGCGTTTTGGAAGTTTACACCTTAGCGCTGCTTCTGTTTCATTTGGTGAATTGGTTTGGACGTATCCCCACCTGTTTGTTATCCGATGCACATGTATATCGACACAGATCCCAAGCCTATTATGACCAAGAACTAAAGTGAGGTTCGCCGTCTTACGACCAACCCCTTTTAGTCTAAGCAACTGGTCTAATGTTCCAGGAACCTTACCTTCGTTTTCATCAATCAGAGATTGGCAGATTTCATACAATCTAACAGTTTTGTCACGATAAAAAGCAACTGGATAGATTGCTCCTTCCACCTGCTTAGGATCCAAACCCAATAGTTCTTTCGGAGAACTAGCAAGAATAAACAGCCTTTTAGAAGCAGCATCCGTAATTTTATCTCTGGTTCTTAAGCTAAGAAGACAGCCGACAAGTACCATGAAAGGATTTCTCTGATAGCTTATTGAAGTTACCACTGGGACGGGCCAAGATTTAATCGATTTCCTAAGATTCCTGAGGACCACTGGAAGATCGATCGATCTCATGCCTAACTCCAAAGTACAAAAATCCAATAACTTACACTAAGAATAAGAAGCAATTATAATGGTAAACACAAGACGTTTCTGATATATTGATCGTTTAAACGCAATATACCAAATAATTATAGCCTCTAACGTTTTGAAGACATGCAACATACCATCTCTGTCCTCGTTGTAAATCAATTCGGGGTACTATCAAGAATTTCAGGACTTTTTAGTGGGCGCGGCTTTAATATCGAAAGCTTGAACGTTGCTGAAACAAACGAACCCGGAATTTCACGAATGACCATTATTACACGAGGGGATGATAAAAAAATTGAGCAAATCACAAAACAGCTTAACAAACTGGTTGACGTTATCAAAGTCATCGATTTGACCGAAGAATATTTTGTTGACCGAGAGTTAATACTAGTAAAAATGAATGCTGAAGCCCGTGTTCGTGAAGAAATTTTGCGTATTGTGGATATTTTCCGAGCTAAGGTAATTGATGTGAGCCCCTATAATTACACAGTCGAAATTACTGGTGATGAAGGCAAAACAAAAGGGTTTCTAGACCTACTTAAACCACTCGGAATTAAAGAAATTGTTCGCTCCGGACGAATTGCCATAAGTAGGGGTACTAAATCCATAAATTGAGTATAACTACAAATACTTTCTAAACAAAAAAATAAATCCGATTAAAGCGTAAGCAAAAAGGAGAAAGAAATTGCCAAGTATTTATTATGACCGCCACGCGGACATTAAGTTTTTGAAAAACAAAACAATTGCCATTATTGGTTATGGTAGTCAAGGACATGCACACGCAAGAAATTTGCATGATAGTGGCCTTAAGGTTGTGGTGGGACTACGCAAAGAGAGTGTTTTTTGGAAAAGAGCTCAAAAAGACGGGTTGAAAGTTAAGACTGTGGCAGAAGCGACAAAAATAGCAAATATCATAATGATTCTCATTCCAGACGACAAACAGCGTGCAATGTATGATAATGAAATTGCACCTCATCTGAAAAAGGGTGACGCTATTGCTTTTGGCCATGGGTTTAATATTCACTTTGGACAAGTGGTACCTCCAAATTCGGTAGATGTTTTTATGGTAGCCCCAAAGGGACCCGGACATTTAGTCCGAAGAACTTATGAACAAGGAGCTGGTGTCCCATGCTTAATGGCTATTCATCAGGATACCTCCAAAAAAGCAAAAAAGATTGCGCTTGCATACGCTAAAGGAATCGGAGGCACCCGTGCGGGAGTTCTTGAAACCACATTCAGAGAAGAAACGGAAACAGATCTTTTTGGGGAACAAGCTGTTTTATGTGGTGGCGTTACGGAACTTATTCGAGCAGGTTTCGACACACTAGTCGAGGCAGGGTACAACCCTGACTTAGCCTATTTCGAGTGTCTCCACGAACTAAAACTAATTGTTGATTTAATCTATGAGGGTGGTATTGGAAATATGCGTTACTCTATCAGCACCACCGCTGCTTATGGAGATGTAACTCGAGGGCCAAGAATCATTCCACAGTCAACTCGAGATGAGATGAAAAAAATTCTCGCAGAAATTCAAAGTGGGAGTTTTGCCAGAGAATTTATTTTAGAAAACCAGGCCAATCGTCCGGTATTTAACGCACGGTTAAAACAAGACTCTGAACACCCAATAGAAATCGTTGGTGAAAAACTACGTAAGATGATGCCTTTTGTAGGGAAAAAACTAAAATAACGACCACCTTCTTCTTAATTTTTCCTAAAAACGATTTAACGCCACCTACTCTATTGTTATGAAAATTCCTCTAGCCAAAGATGGTTTCATTTTTATCTTACCTCTGTTAATTATTACCGTTCTGATGTTTTTAATTTCATTTTATTGGGCAACTGCTATTTTTGGGCTAGGGTTTTTGTTTGTAACTTGGTTTTTTCGTGATCCAGAACGTCGCATTCCAAATGAACCCAATGTAATTGTTTCTCCAGCCGATGGGAAAATCACAGAAATAGTAACAGAAAACGAACCCATTAATGGGAAACTATGCAAACGCGTAACTATTTTTCTCTCCGTATTCAATGTTCATGTCAACAGGGTACCTATTGGAGGAACTATTGAAGATATCCGCTATAATCCTGGGAAATTTCTCGCTGCATTTAACCCTAAGGCATCAATGGATAATGAGCAGAACCTTATACTGATCAATAATGGGAGGACGCATATTTTTGTCAAACAAATCGCCGGTCTTATCGCGCGACGAATCGTTTGCTGGCCTAAAAAAGGAGATTATTATGAGTCAGGCCAGAGATACGGGCTAATTAGATTCGGGTCACGTGTCGATATTCTGTTACCAGAAAATACTAAGCTATCCGTTGCTTGTGGAGATAAAGTTAGCGGTGGGAAAAGTATTATTGGTTATCTTAATTCAAACTAAAGAGAAGTATCGATGAATCCAAAAAAAGGTATTCACATTCTACCCAGTCTCTTTACAACAGGAAACGTGTTCTGCGGATTCTATTCTTTTATTGCCGCTCTTAACGACAAATACTTTCTTGCGGCCTGGGCAATCGTATTCGCCATAATATTCGATGTTCTTGACGGTAGGATTGCTCGCATGACCAAAACCACCAGTGCTTTCGGAATGCAATATGACTCCTTGGCCGATGTCATATCCTTTGGTATGGCCCCGGCATTTCTTTGCTATGCCTGGGTATTAAAGCCATTTGGGCGTGTAGGGTGGATGGCCGCATTTTTATACTTGCTTTGTGCGGCATTACGCTTGGCAAGATTCAACACAACCGAACCTGACATCCAAAGTCAATATTTCATCGGACTAGCAACGCCTGCCGCTGCTGCTGTTATCGCATCAATTATAATTGCATTTGAAGACTTGTTCGGATCAAGGGTACACCCTGGATTCATGGTAGCCGTGGTTTACATTCTTGCGTTCTTAATGGTTAGTAATATTAAATATCCTGCCTTTAAAAAATTCGAATTTCGCAAAAGAGTATCTTTCACAAGGTTTCTTTTGGTCGTACTGGTGCTATACATCCTCGCTACTATACCTAAAATTGCTCTATTTATAATCAGCTTCGGCTATACAATATTTGGCCCAATTGGAGAGTGGTCATCTCAAAAGACGAACCTGAATGCGGTTTCGGATAAAATTAAACAGCCTTAAAATGATCACAATTAAACTCTCCATCAACCAAAATAAACCTAGTAGCATTCAATTCTATTAATCTTTTTAATCATTATATAATTCTGTAGTTATGTCTTGGATAGATAAAATTAAATCTAAAACGAGCCTTGGGAAAAAAGATTCCACCAATGCCGAACTGTGGGCTGAGTGTAGTGATTGTAAGAGTACTATATTCATTGCGGATCTCGAGAAAAACTTTCGTGTATGCCCTCAATGTGACCACCACTTCCGAGTAAGTGCAAAGCAGCGGATTAATCAACTATTAGAGGGGGGCACATTTGTTGAACACGATGTTAATTTAATTGCGACCGATCCAATCAAATTTAAGGATAGTAAAAAATACAAAGAACGATTACGTACTTACTTCAAAAGTGGAATGACTTCAGATGCGGTTATTTCGGGAACCGGCTTTATTAAAAGCCACCCAGTTGAAATTTGTGTTTTCGAGTTTAGTTTTATGGGCGGTAGCATGGGGGTCGTGGTCGGCGAAAAAATAACTAGATCAATCGAAAGAGCGATTACTAAGCAAACTTCCTTAATCATTATCTCTTGTTCTGGCGGGGCACGTATGCAAGAGGGCATTCTTTCTCTCATGCAGATGGCCAAAACTTCTGCTGCTCTCAGTAAATTAGCAAAAGAAAGATTACCTTATATTTCCATATTGACTGACCCAACTACTGGAGGTGTTTCAGCAAGCTTTGCTCTGCTTGGAGATATCATTATTGCAGAACCCGGGGCTTTAATTGGGTTTGCGGGTCCCCGCGTGATAGAACAAACTATTCAACAAAAACTTCCTGATGGGTTTCAAAGATCAGAGTTTCTATTGGAGCATGGACTAATTGACCGAGTAGTTCATAGAAAAGATTTAAAAGAAACTCTGGATCAATTATTAAGTCTTTGTAAAAATCGTTGGCAATAGCAAACAATAACCCCGGAATCTATATTTGAAATAAAATAAAGGGCAGTGACACAAGTCACTGCCCTTTATTTTATTAAAGTTTTTGAACTTTTATATTCCTAAGCTATTAACTGTATCTTCCAATGAATTCGCAATACAACTAAAAATAGGCGTGTCGCGTTCAACATAAAGACTCCCCTGTGTTTCTCGGAGATCCATAACCAAATCCACAAAATCCTCAGGATAGTCAGTTTCAAATGCCACAACAAACTCTTGGTCATCAATACCAAAAGAGTAACTAGTATTGAGCTTTACAGAAGGATACTTATTACCTACATAGATGTGCTCGTCCATTATTCCTTGACGGGTAAACTGAGTGAGAAGGTACCATTCGCGTGTTTTAACAAATGGATAAATAAAAAGGTACTTTGCTTTTCCAGGAATTATATGAGTACGATCTTCCTCATGTTCAGGATTAAACATGTCTTGGTACATTGACCTCTTTGTCTGAGACAAATATGAATAACTGGGTGTTAAAAAACTTCCAAGATCTGTCTGATACATACGCGTGGTCATTTTTTGGAAATTTTCCATTTCATAACTTATCCGCCAAAGCATGATATCGACATCAGCTCTAATACCCACCATTGTATAACCAAGAAGTATCATATCGGTGTTAGCATCATACTCTTCAAGCACGTCAAGAAATTCTTTTTTTGCTGCTTCTTTTCTTTCCTTTGGCAGTCTTCGGAAGGAAGGATCTAATTTATAAAAAGCAAAGTTCACGAACTGTCGCTTAATTTCTACTTCTGGAACGACAGTTTGAGATTCAGCTTTAGATGCCTTTTTCTTTCTTGCTTCTTCAATGGCTCCGCCTTCACGTTCTTGACGTGCCCGAGAAACAACATCATCATCAATAAGACTGACACTCTTATCTTTGGCATATTGCTCAATCCCACGCACAACACTCTTTCGCACGAAAAAAGGGACGTTTTTCATTCGAGCGATCGCAGTTTCCGACCACTCCAATTCTGTGTTAGGCATAAAATCTTCAAGCTCTTTGCTATCAACCGCCATAATATGCTTTCCTTAATTTAAATAAAGTGTAAGAGGATGACTAATTATAGTCCTAAGCCTATTATATTTCAATATTTTTTAAAATAAACCTATGATGTACAAGAGAATATGGTTTAAGTTTATGTCACTAGACACAGAGCAAGAAGTAAAGGCCAACTAGATCACGATGATTCAGCTAAAAAGATAATGCCCTACAAAATCGAAAGCAAACATAATCTCTATATCAAGGTCAAATATTAACCAAAAACTATTATTTTAAACCCGAGTGTTTAAAAATTTGATCCATGACTCCTAGAAACTTTCCTTGCTCTTCCGTTTCGGCATCCTTTATCTGCTTATCATAATCAAAAATGTTGAGCCTAATCTCTGGTGGTGGCTTAAGTAAATTAGCTAGAGCTTTTCCAGAGTTTACTGGGGGGTGACAGGTCTCTTGCTGACAAACATAAACTGCAGGGACTCCATCAATGGCAGATTTACCCTCTGTTATAGGAATCAGGCGTGAGGCCTGGTCATTTTTATTCCAGGCAATAACTTTATTAGGGCGATAGTCCTGATGTAAAGAATCCCTCATATCCTCAAAAGAAGAATCCTCCAAATTACCAGTAAAAATAACCTCCGTAAGAGAACATGTCATAAAATCAGCTGCAGCCAAAATACCTGTATGAGCCGCTGGATTCTTGTCGATTCTCTGTTTAAAAGCATTCACAGAGCTTGTGCCAATATTAATATAACTTTTATTACCTGAAAGGTGTCCTAACTTAAGAAGTGATAAAGTAGCTATTGCATTGGCTGAAGGAACTGCCTCATCGGCTGGATTTTTTAATCGGGCTATGAGTACTTCTGATGAAAGGCCTGACATAAAGAAACCCCCATCCTTTTCATCATAAAACTCACAAATCATCTTATCGGCAAGTTGATTAGCGCGCTCAATCCACACGAGATCAAAAGAGGCCTCATAAAGTGAGATCAATGCTTCAAGGAAGTACGCATAATCTTCAAGACAACCATTGATTTTGCTTTCACCATTACTATAAATACGAAGCAAACCACTGCTCTCTTTCCACATATTATTCCATAAAAATTCTCCTGCACGGATTGCAACGTCTAGATAATTTTTCCCATGCAAAACCATATAACCAGCAGCAAACGCGGTTATCATGAGTCCATTCCAACCGGTAATTATTTTTTTATCAGTAAACGGTCTAGACCTTTTCCTCCTAGCTTGGAATAAAATTTCTTTAGATGTTCGTAAAATATGATCTAGCTCAAATATTGCAACTTCTTCTACTTTCGCTAAACTCTCCATGGATTCTTTTATGTATAGGACATTTTTTCGAGACGTGCCCTTGGAGGAAGTAACACCAAAATAACGCGCCATCAACTTAGCATTTCGAGGGCCAAGGAGCTCAAGAAACTCTTTCATCTCCCAAAAGTAATAAAGTCCTTCCTCTCCATCTGTATCAGCATCCTGACCAGAATAAAAAGCTCCTTCTGGCGAAGTCATTTCACAAAGGATATATTTAAAAATATCACGAGGTACCTCGCTATAAAGATCCTGTTTAGTCGCCTGAGCCATATCAATATAAAGCTTAGCCAAAAGGGCGTTGTCGTAAAGCATTTTTTCAAAGTGAGGGATTCTCCAATATCTATCAGTAGAGTAACGATGAAACCCTCCGCCCAGTTGGTCGTACATACCTCCTTCGGCCATCTTTGTGAGAGTTTTATCAAGCATTCGTATCGATTCATCTGCTCCAGTTCTAACCCAATGACGCAAGAGAATTGTATAGTTCATGGGCTCAGGAAATTTCATACCAGAACCAAAACCTCCTTCTTCGGTATCAAATCTCTCTTCCATAATGTGAACTGCCTCATCGATCAACCGATGAACTGAAGTCAAATTACTACCAGAACTTGATTCAGAGATGTTTAGTTTTTCTAAAATTTTTTGGGTACGTATTTCCACGTTATTTTTTTGCTCTTTGTAAAGAGTAAACGCTTCATCTAAAACCTGAGAAAACCCAGGCCTATTGTATTTAGTGGTTGGCGGGTAATATGTTCCACCAAAATATGGCTTGCAATCAGGAGTTAAAAACAGACTGATAGGCCAGCCACCCTGCCCCACAAGTGAAATAATTGACTTCATATACACTGCATCAATATCCGGCCTCTCTTCCTTATCAACCTTGATATTGATAAACTTCTCATTCATGATGCGAGCAGTCTCTTCACATTCAAACGATTCACGCGCCATGACATGACACCAATGGCAAGACGAATATCCTATACTCAAAAAAATAGGTTTATCCTCGGCCTTGGCTCGCGCATGGGCCTCATTTCCCCAGGGATACCAATCAACTGGATTATGTTTGTGTTGTAAAAGATATGGACTGGTCTCGTCAACTAATCTGTTAGTCTGCTGAAATTCACCCAAAGTGATACTCCACATTAATCTTCAAAAAAAAACCTAGAAACAATAAGATCCAAATTAACACTAATCAAAATAGTTGCAATAATTTAATGTTATAATAAAAAATGAGAACAAAAAACCTTCCAGCATTAGTAGCAAAAACCGTAACCAATTCACGACTGACTTTGGATAATATTGTTATCATTTCTTTATTTGCAGTCCTGACTCTTAGCATTGTCCTCCCTGCAACGGCCCGCGCAGATTGTGAAGGAACCCCAGGTCCTGCAGATTTTTCACTATACAAAAACCGACCGGCTACCTTTACCTCAAAAATGGATGCTGGCACCATGCAAAAGTATAAAATCGAATGGTTTATCGGCGGGAAAAGCATGGGATCAGTTATAAAAAAAGCTGGCGAACCGTTCATTTTGAAAGAAGCGACTCTCACCAGTCAATCTTTTTCAATAACTGGTTTTTATCACAATGGTGATGAGTGGCTCCTATCTCGCCACAAAATTTTTCCAAATTCGGAAGGTGGGATGCAGGTGAGGTTTGACGATGGAGCATGTGACAATAGTTTCGTAACGAGTCCTGACTTAACCGTAACAATCAAAATAAACTAAACCTTATCCACCCAGCCAATCAATTTAGTCAAAAAAAGCAGCCTAATGGTTAAAAAAACCTAAATCCAACCTCCCCCTTTTGTAATACCATTGATTTTCAACCAATAATAGAACTACCAGCACGCTCAGTAAACGTGAGAGAAGGTTTATTCCTTAACCAAACCGTCTCGATATTGACCATAAAAGTCTCTTACACTTTCATATTTGTCAATAGTGCTTTCCTCCAACTGCTCTATATCATCAACAATGAAAGAAGTATCATTGATTTGATCGGTCACAGTCAAACCGCCACCAACCTCAACTCCTGGAGCAAAGTGATAAGTGGGGCTTAAAAATATGCCCCCAGCACGGCCAAAAATATTACGCATGCTTGAAGGTCCAAAAAGCGGTAAAACAACATAAGGCCCGGTAGGAACTCCATATGAACCTAACACCTGGTCAAGATCCTCATTTACATCCTCAATACCAAATGCCTTATCAGCAACATCAAACATACCACCCAAACCTAAGGTTGTATTTATGATGGTCCTCCCGATAACCCTACCTGTCTTATCAAGATCTCCTTGGAGAAAACTACTGACTAATTTAAGCGGTGCCATCGCATTATCAAAAATATTACTGATCCCCATACGAATATCTTCATTTACAGCATCTCGATATTCTCGGACAACCGGTTCCATAAGGTTGTCATAAAACCCTTCGTTAAAATCAAACATGAATCGGTTATAGTCTTCAAATGGATCTGGCATATCAGGAGCATTGGACTCAGACCTGAAGGGATCTTTCAAGTCCTTAAATGAATCCGATGGCATGATGGAGGTAGACGATGGCATCCTTAACTTTAGTTTCATTGTAGAATCTGATTTGACGACCTGATCGGTAGCTGCCGAAACATCAGAGTTGGTAGGAGCCATAGAACTAGCGTTAACTTTAACCTGTCCATGTTCCACAAAAGGGTCTTTCCAGTCTAGATCACGCCAATCCAAATAAGACTGCGGGGAGGGAGTG
>Ga0114993_10003767_pt1 | contig 15517 bp, 14 predicted proteins | sample ArcticOcean_MG_C_FD_87042 | JGI IMG/M metagenome (GOLD analysis project Ga0114993, IMG submission 87042) | Marine microbial communities from western Arctic Ocean - ArcticOcean_MG_CB2_150 | ecosystem: Environmental > Aquatic > Marine > Oceanic | place: Arctic Ocean: Canada Basin | collected...
GAGACCAGAGTCCTTTAGACGGACGTCAAGATGTTGTCGTTTATCAGACAGCGCCGTTTGAATCGCCAACTCGGTTCGTCGGACCCGTCGAACTCGAACTTTGGTCAGCCTCGGATGCCCTCGACACCGACTGGACCGCCAAGCTAGTCCTCGTCGATGATAAAGGCGTGGCGGTAAACCTTACTTACGGAATAATCAGGGCGCGGTTCCGCTCGGGTTTCGATCAGGAAGAATTGCTTGATCCAGATGTGCCGACAAAGTACACCATCAAGATGAATCCGGTTGGCATCGAGATCCAGCCGGGTCAGCGCTTACGTTTGGATATATCGAGTTCTGATTTTCCAAATTTTGACAGGAACCACAATACTGGTAAGGATTTCTGGACCGATAGCGAGCTTAAAACTGCCAGACAGACGATATTCCACGATGCGGAAATGCCGTCTCGTCTGCTGATGCCGTTACTACCTGAAGGCTAGCGATCAGGTGCTGCCAAGTGCAATTCCTGAGATGTCATCGGCGTTCTTCGCTATATCGTCGAACGAAGTGTAATTCGTCTGCCACAGCTGCGAGTATAGGCCCGTTGAACTGATCAGTTCGTCGTGTGTACCGATTTCGACGATTTCACCATCTCGAACAACGATTATCTTGTTTGCATTCCTAATGGTCGACAGTCGGTGAGCAATTACCAGTGCTGTCCTTCCCTCAAGCAGTTTCTTCAGGGCATCTTGAATAATTCGCTCGGTGTAGCTGTCGATATTGGCTGTTGCCTCATCGAGTACCAGAATTTTCGGATCGGCCACTAGTGCGCGTGCGAAGCTGAGCAACTGTTGTTGCCCAACTGAAAGGTTCGATCCGCGCTGCTCAAGCGTGGTGTCGTACCCTTTTTCGAGTTGCATAACGAACTCGTGGGCACCAATTATCTTGCAGGCTGCGACGACATCTTCACGAGTGGAGTTGAGCGTGTTGTAGCTGATATTCTCAAGAACTGTCTTGGAGAACAGGAACGGTTCCTGCAGAACCATGCCCATTACGCCACCGATAGACAATTGAGTTACATCACGAATGTCCTGGTCATCGATCGTAATTGAGCCTTCTTGAACATCGTAGAAACGGTGAGCGAGTGCCGTGATCGAGGTCTTTCCCGAGCCGGTCGGGCCCACCAGAGCTACAGTTTGTCCCGGTTCGGCTACGAAACTGATGTTCTTGAGTATCGGTCGTTCCGGGTCGTAGCCAAAAGTGACGTTTTTGAATTCAACTCGTCCTTTGATTTCGCCGATCGGCTTTGCGTCAGGTTTGTCTTCAATCTCCAGAGGTATGTCGAGAAGTTCGAATATTCGATGCCCAGATGCGACGGCTCGCTGCAACAGTGCATAGTGCATAGTCAGAGTGCGAATTGGCTCGAAGAATCTTTGAACATACAGTAGGAACGCGACCATCGTTCCGATTTCGATAGATTCACTCAGAACTCTGCCGCCACCGACAATCAGCACCAGCGCCAGTGCCGAACCTGTCATGAGCTCCACGGTTGGCATCAACACGCCACCAAGCCTCGAAGCCCGAACCGAGGACCAGAAGAAGGTTCGTACTTTGCCACCCATGATGCCGTGGTTTTCTTTTTGCCTGTTCAACGCCTGGACGACTCGAATCCCACTTACGTTTTGATCGAGGTAGACACCGACTATTGAAGAATTTCTGCGCATTCTGAGGAAAGCGCGTCGGGCAAACGGTTGCCAGATCACTCGAATCAAGAACAACAACGGCACAAGTGCGAGCGTGACGAGAGCAAGTTGAACGTCTAACACCAACAGGATTACAACGATGCCGAACAGGGTGAGGAAGTCTCCAATGATCTCGATCGACGATTCGAGCATCTCCTGCAATGCTCCAACGTCACCGAACATACGAGCCATGAGCGCACCGATTGGGGTTTTATCTGAAAACGACATCGCCAGTCGTTGCAGCTGAAGGAACATGTCGGCACGAATGTCGTACAGAACGGTCAGCGCCACTCGTGTGATCAGCACGTTCTGGAGGAAGTTAGTGAACCAATAAACGCCAGCAACTCCGACAAGCGATATGGCGATAATGGCGAGAAGGCTTGAATCATCTTTGCGAATAGCGCCGTCGATGCCGAACTTCACCAGGAGTGGTACCGCTAAGTTGGCGAGTGTGAAGCCGAGGACCGCAAGAGTTGCGACTAGCATGGCTTTTTTGTACGGACTTGCGTAATAGAAGAAGCGCTTGAAAACAGTGCTGTCTAGCTGGGCGAACATCTCCTCATCAGATTCGTTCAGATTCGCGTGCTCTTCTTCGGCGTTTTCCGGTCGTTGCCTTTTAGGGTCCCGCTGCGAAGAGAGGTTGTTAGACGTCGTAGACATTCTAGTCATCCACCTCCACTCCACGACCTCTCTGGATATCCCAGATCTGCTTGTAGTGTCCGTCGAGAGCCAGCAGATCATCGTGATTGCCACGTTCAACGATTTTGCCGTCGTCAAGGACGATGATCTCGTCGGCATGCTGCAACGAACCCAGTCGGTGAGCGATGATGATTGTGGTCTGACCCGTGGTGAGTTCCTTCAGGGCAAATCTGATACGCGCGTCGGTCCCGGCATCAACAGATGATGTTGAGTCGTCGAGCACCAGGATCGGTGAATTGGTGAGCAAGGTTCTCGCGATAGCTACCCGTTGTCGTTGGCCACCTGAAAGCCCTACGCCTCGCTCACCCAGCTTAGTTTCGTATTTTTCGGGGAGGGACTCTACGTAGTCATGAATCTGTGCGATCGTGGCGGCTGCAGCTACCTTCTCATCCGAGGCGTTGACATCACCGTAGCGAATATTGTCTTTGATCGTCCCGTCGAACAAGAATGGGTCTTGTTCGACAAGACCTATCGCCTGACGTACAGACAACACTGCGGCATCACGTAGGTCTGTTCCGTCGATCGAAACCGTTCCAGAAGTCGGGTCATAAAAACGCGGTATCAGGTTAGTGATCGAGCTCTTGCCACTGCCCGGTGCACCGACGATCCCGATAGTGTGGTCTTTCCTAGCCTCAAAACTTATGTTCCGTAATGCTGGAGCGTCTCCGTAGCTGAAAGACACATTTTCGAACCGGAGTACTCCGTCAGTCACTTTCAGTGGTTGCGCAAATGCATCATTGTCGATTTCGGAAGGGATATCAAGAACTTCGAATACCCGACCACCCGCGGAAGATGCACGTGCAGTTGAGTTAACGATCATGATGATCATCCTTACAGGGAAACGAAGGAGAGCAAGATAGAAAAAGAACTGGGTCAACTGACCAATTGTCAGTTCTCCGTCGATGACCTTCTCACCTGCAACCCAGAGAACCACAGCCCACGCGACCAGGAAGGCAAACGATATTGCTCCGCCCCCGCGAGCGTGCGTCCTAGCTGCATTCATGCGTAGATCAACCACTTCGCGGGCGGTTACATCGAATTTCGCTTCTTCATATTTCTGGGCGGAAAACGAACGAACCACCCGAACACCTGCAAGGTTCTCTTGCATTGTTGTTGTTAGTTCGCCGAGAGCGTCCTGGATTTTCCTCCAGGTGCTTCTCAACTGGAGACGCAGACGAGCGCTGCGATACGCCATGAATGGCACAAAGCTCAGGCTCAGCAGTGCCAGTTGCCAATCGATACTTGCCATAAAAACGCCTGCGGCGACTATCACGACAACTACTCGAACAATTTGGACAAGTCCAGATTGAACGAACATTCTCACACCTTCGATATCAGAAAGGCCTCTGGACATCAACTGACCCGTGTGAACCTTGTCGTGGAAGCTGAAGCTGAGTACCTGAAGTTTGTCGAAGTACAACATTCGGAGCTCGTTCGAAACCCGTTGACTCAGAGTTTCGCCAAGGAACATCTGGCCGAAGCCAGTCAAACCGCGGAGGGTAGAAACCAGAATGACTGTGAGTCCGGTGCCGAGTAACAGTGATTCAATTTCACTTCGACTGGCTGTGCCACCTTCTACAAGGATTAGAGCTTCATCAACACCTTGGCCCAGCAACTTGGGGACGAATAGAGATACTACCGATGTAATTGCCGCAAACAGGATTGAAAATGCAAAGTGCCACCGATATTGCAGGGTAAGTTTGGTTATCCGCAACAGAACGCCTGCTCCGGTCGGACCAGAATCCGTAATCCGAGCTCGCACGCTTCGTCGTTGTCGTTCTGTTTGAACAGGATTAGGGTTTGTTACTGAAGAACTCGTGAGCCTGACCTCGTCCGCTTGTAAATCGAAACTATTTCACTAGCAATTGTTTTTGCTAAACGCATATCAATTATGAACGCGGGGAGTATACGCCCACTATCAGACACATGAGATTTGTAAATAGAAACGGTGGTGCGACTACGGGGAAATCCTTTTCATTCGGCTTGTTCGATGCCGCCTACCACGCGTGGAATTTCGAATCCGATTCGAGTTCCCTTACCTATCTCACTCCCGCTGCTAATTGTTATTTAACCATCATGCATGCGGATGATTGTTTGGGCGATGTTGAGCCCAACCCCAGTCCAGAAGCTGCACGCGTTATAGCGTTTTCTGCACGTAAATAGAGATCGAAGTCGTTTTCAGCGGCCTTACTGTCCATACCAATCCCATCGCGGCAACGCATACAGAAAATACGGAGTCCGTGGCATTCGCTTATAATTTGATGTGGGCCCCTTCCCCGGCGTATTTCGTTGCGTTACTTATTAGGTTTAAAATCGTCTGAGATATTCGATTTTGATCGGCAGTGAGTATCACCTGATCGTCCGGAATTTCCACGGAGATGGTATACACGACATGCAGGACAAGAGGTTCGAAGCTTTCGCCAAGAGCCTTCAACATCATGTTGGCATCGAAGTTCTGCTCGAGTGGATCGAATGTTCCTGATTCAACCCTGGAATGATCGAGCAGGTCGATAATGAGCAGGTGCAGGTGACTTCCGTTTCACCTCAGTACTCACAACTGATCGAACTGCCGGTGGGCAAGATTACTCAGGCAATTTATTGAAGGAATGTCAATAAAAGCAGCCATGCTTGTTAGCGGTGTTTTCAGTTCGTGACAGGCGGTGGTTATTATCTGGCTTTTGATCTGGTTGACCCGTTCCAGTTCCCGTTGCTCTACTGCGATTTCACCCATTCATCCGTTCAGTAAATACGACACAGGTCGCGAAAAGACCCGGCTATCACTAACCAGACTTTATTTCGACTTAGTTTGAGCAGCGATCTCGGACTCGATCTAAGGCATGTACTGGTCGATTCCCTCGGTGACAGGCGCGGGCCCGGAGGGGAAAACCGAGGTCTTAGCCCTGTCGGCACCAACAACGAGTATGTAACAGTCGTCGGGGGTATTCATGATTGGTACCGTAATTTCCAGAAGCTGTTCTTCAGTCAGGTTTTCAAGCCATTTCCAGTGATCGTGAACTCGTGCTTCTCCCTCGAGAGGCATGTACTGCATCAGTTTTCCTATGGAACCTCTGGCATGTTCGTGGATGAACTCTTTGGTGCCCTGCTTTGAGAAGCCTTGACCTCCTACGGGCCGCGCCACGTCAGGCGGCATGAGAATCAGTCGTTGCTGGCCGCTATTCGGACTCTGCAGGCTCATAGTTCCAAATGTCGAACCATAAGCAAGGTTTTTCAGTAAGCCTTCAGCTGTGTGGTTACCCTGATCTTGAACATCGAGCTCGCCGTCGGTAACGAAGACACTGACTGTGCTCTCGTCGGAAGAAAACCCTTGATCGACGTGGAACCCCTGCCACGGGCTCGCATCTTCATTTTCTGCAATGCACTGAATGAACTTTCGGGATGTCCCGATTGTGTCCATATCCATCTTGTTCAGGTACCAGTGACCGATATTTCGGAAGCACAGCGCGAACGCACGACCGATCAACGTGTTGATCAAGTTGTCTCGTCCGGGTCCGAGAGCGGATCCCGGGTTAAGACCCAATCGCTTCGTAACAGGGCCGTTTACGATCAGCAACGGAGCCTGCGGGCTCGTTGACATCAGGAGCGACTTGCCGCCGTCTCCTCCGAGCTTCGATAGAGCCTTCACAGCAGCGATTACAACCGGCAGATGCTCGGGTTTTGCACCGGCCATAACCGAGTTGACAGCAATTTTTTCGACCGTCGCCACACCAAATCCCGGTGGCATATCGCAAACGACGTGATCCGGGAGGAGGTTTGTGCCGGTTAGCATTTCGGCAATCGCTTCGGATGTTGCTGGGTGCAGGAATAGACCATCGCCAAGATCCTCGTTGATGAACTCCTGATTCATCTTCAAGATCGAGTCGTACCTGTCCTCTCCTTCGTATCTTCGCGTCTCGACCGACTCGGCCTGTTGGCGGGCGTCAATTGATGAAGTCAGCGAACCTACGAGATCGTCAATGGCGTCTTCGGTCTGGGTACGACAAGTCTCAGGATCGAGGTTTCGATAAATGTGCGGAACTACGATCCACTGGAGATCGGGCATTCCGAACGCTCGAGAGCTGGCCACTGCATCGCTATCGAACCGGCCTGACACGATGGCAACACTAGGTTTGCCCATCTTCTCGACCACAATCATGTCGTGGATCATCCACGACGCACAGGTCCCTCAGTCGGCTGTGGCGCCGATTATGACGTCACACTCCTCCCCTGCTTGCTGCACAATCGCCGGCGGCGTGGGGTAGTTGCCACCTGTGTAGAAGTTGACGCTTACGTTGTCGAACCGCTCTTGAAGCATCTCCCCTGCCCGCTTGAGTGCGATATCTCCGCCATGCGTGCCACTCCAGATCAGACCGACGGTCTTATTGTCGAGCGAGTCCGGGCGGTTGCTAGCGCTAATGGCATTAAGCACGCCGCGCTGCACCGCAACCGGGTTGTTCACTTCAAGTAGATGCATTTTCGCTTCCTTCGTTTAGGCATTTGGCGTTTGGGGGTTCTGGAGTGCGTGAAAATTGGATTCAAAATTGGCAGAAGCTGGAATTACTGGCTGGCGGCAGGATAGCACCGATGGCGTATGGCGAGTAGCAGGCATAAAATCGCACGGAATTTTCGTATTTAACGTCCGCATGGAGTCTGTAATGAAATTTCTCGGAGTCGACCACATCGACATCATAGTTAGTGATCTCAAGCGCTCGATCGAGTATTACCGCAAGTTCGGCATGCACCCGGAGGGCACGGTCGACGATGGCGAGACAGTGTTCTTGTGGAATGGTGACAACGACCGGCCAGTACGAATCGAGCTGCACAAGCAGCAAGAGGGACAAACACTCGGGGTAGATCACCTGTCGTTCCTCGTAGATGATCCAATCGATGCTCAAAAGGAGATCGAGTTCATTGGCGGTGTCGATTTCCTGTTTGAGCCGTTTGAGAACCAGCAGTCTGGCAGAACGATTTCAAACAATTACGATCCCGACGGACTACAGATTCAGATGGCCCGCCAGACAAGTCCTGGCACTTTCAAGAACTGGGAATAAACAGAATTGGCAAACACATCGACGGATCGCACTCTAAGTGGCGCGGCCAAAACAGTTATCACGCCTCCAGTCGGTTACCCGATGGGCAACTGGGGACTCCGACAAGGAATCGCACAAGGTGTTCACAGGGACATCTTCGCCCGAGCCGTGGTGTTCGAAAAAGACGGATTAGCCCTGACGGTTATTTCGGTAGAGATAGCAGGGCTTACCTCAGAGACCGTCCAGGCGATAAAGGGGAGAATTCTTCAGCTCGTAGGTATACCTGTCTACAATATTTTGCTGAATTTCACGCACAATCACACGTCCCCGGACACGATCATTGCGCTCCCCAGAGAATGGATGACGTGGACGACGTGGCTTGCCGATCAGGTGGCAGGTTGTGTGCTCGACGCTGCGAGCCACATGGTTCCAGCAAAAGTCGGTTCCGGCCTTGGTTCGTTCGAAAACTGGACAGTGAATCGACAGTATCCCGATAAGGAGATCGACACCGAGGTCGGGGTTATTTATGTCACCGATGACGAAGGCAATCCGGTTGCTCATCTCGTGAACTTTGCGTGTCATGGCGTTGCCGACGGTGGTCAACACCTCGAATGGTCGGGAGACTTCGCAGGCGAGATGTCGGCTGACATAGAAGAAAAAGCTCCGGGATCTGTTGCTCTGTACGTGCAGGGTGCTGCGGGCGACATATGCCCGTTCGACTGGTGGTTCGGGAACAACGCTTCGGAACATCTCCATTCGCACGAGGATACTGCGCTTCTCGGTCAGTCATTGGCGGACGAAGCGCTCAAGGTAACAGGGAAGATTTCGACTTCATCCGAGGTCGCACTCGGTGTTGCACTTGCACCGGCAAAACTGCCACGCCACCAAGTGAACTGGAGTGTGGACGAGGCTGTTGCAAACCGCGACCACCTGCTCGAAGTGATGCCCGTTTATTCGGGGGCAACGTGGTTGCCCGGCACCACCACGGCCAACAGCGCCGAGCGTCATCCCGAAATGTACGGTGTGGGTCACAATGAGCTTGGTCTGGCGAAGAATCAGAATCAGCCAGCAGTTTCGGTGTCCATCAGGGGATTCCGAATTGGCAACACTCTGATTTCGGCGCACGCTGGTGAACTTTTCAATGAGCTTGGAACGGCTATCAAAGACGGATTCACCGGAGATCGACCGTGGGTCGCAAGCTACTGCGACGACTACATTGGGTACATCTCGACACGCCAACCGCACGAGGAGATCAAAGACATTCCGGTGACTGAGATCGTCGATATGAAGACATATCGCCGTTACTACGGGACTACGACCAGCCCGTACGCTCCAGAGGCCGGTGAGACACTTGTCGAGACCGCTATTGCCGTACTGAAAACCCTTTAACTCGATTCAACAGGAAAACATGAAAGCACTCCTGCTCGCCGAGTTCGGCACTCCCTACTATCCTACAATTCGTGACGAACATCCAGATATCGATCTGGTCGAGGCGTTCACGAACGAGACGATTCTGGGTGAGATCGCATCGGCAGAAATAGTTTTTGGCTACCTGACAGATGAACAGTTCGCCGCTGCGAACAACTTGAGATGGATTCAGACACTCGATGCTGGAATGGAGGGGCTGTTCAACGCGTTGCCAAGTATCGTCGATACAGATGTCGAGGTAACGAACGCGCGCGGTGCAGGCGCCCCGATGATCGGCGAACACGGCGTGAGTCTGATGCTGGCGCTGGCGCGCCAACTGCCGAGGTTTTGGGCAGATAAGTAGGATCACCGTTGGGATCAGGATGGCGCCCTTGAAGTAGTCGAGTATCTCGGCAATAAAACCTGCGGAATTGTTGGATTCGGCAAGTCAGGTCGTGAGATCGGTTGGCGAGCAAAAGCGCTCGGTATGAACGTGATAGCCGTGGATGAGCAGCCCGCCGATGGCGATCCAATTGTTGAAGAGGTGTGGGGCCGCTCAAGGCTGAACGATCTGTTGGAGCAGTCAGACTACGTGGTGATAACTGCTCCCTACACACCTCGTAATGAAAACATGATCGGGAAAGCTGAACTGGCGTTGATGAAGCCGTCGGCTCGGCTGGTGGTCACTTCACGGGGTCAACTGGTCGAACACAACGCCCTCGTAACGGCCCTGAAATCGAGGCAGATCGCTGGTGCGGGCCTCGACACGACTATCGTTGAGCCGTTGCCAGCAGACAACGAGCTGTGGGACCTGCCAAACGTAATTATCACGCCGCACATTGCAGGCAACTCCGAACAGGAACTGCTGGACGAGCGAACGGTTGACATATTCGCCGAGAATCTTCGACGTTACGTTTCAGGACAGCCGCTAATCAACACGGTTGATAAAGAGCTTCAGTACTAGAGATTCGAGCACTTAGAATCGGTCGATTCTGAGCAGGTCGATGTCGTGGTTCGTTTTGCCGTCTAGCGCAAGATCTCCAAGGATTTCACCCACGACACTTGCAAACTTGAATCCGTGACCCGAGAAGCCGGCTGCCACTGACACCTGCGGAAGTCCGGGAACCAGATCAATGATGAAATGATCGTCGGGGGTGTTGGTGAACATGCAGGTCTTGAGCGTCATCACCGTTCCGTTCGCCTTCGGGAAGTACCTTACGGTAGCTAATCTCAATATCTCCTCATCTTCAGCCGTCACAACACTGGAGTTGATATCCGGATCTACGTATTCCTCAAGGTGGTGGTATCGACCAATCTTGAAGCCGGGAATCCCGAATACCGGGAAACCGTAGTACCTGCCCTCTTCGAAATAGGCGTTGAAGACAGGGAATACGTCCGGAGTGAACAACGATGGGTCTTCCGGTTGGAGCCATGCCAGGACCTGTCGCTCGGGAATAGCAAATTTCTCAAGGGATGGGAGCATGACAGACGCCCACGCCCCGGCTGTGATTACGAGACGATCAGCCGTGTACTCCCCTCGATCGGTGAACACTCGAACGCCTTCGCCTTCGGATTCCCACTTCAACACCGATTCGCGGGCGTGGATCTCTGCACCCTCAGCTATCGCAGCGTTTACGTAGGCAACGATAGACCGTTCGGAAAGCACGAACCCTCCATCTTGCTGCAGTAGTCCCATATGGCCGGGAGGCATCTGGTATCCCGGGAAGCGGGCGTTCATCTGCTTGTGATCGAGCACCTCGTGAGGCAGATCGTGGACGAGGCATGATTCGAGTGAACCCTCAAACACCTCGTGGCCAGACGGTGCGGTATCTATCGATCCTGTTTTATAGAGAAGCTGCTCATCAGCAATGGTTTCGATTTCCGACCACATTTGATATGCGCGCCTTAGTAGAGGCACATATGAGGTGTGTTCGTAGTAAGCGAGCCTAATGATCCGATTGACGCCGTGCGATGAGCCTTCGGTGTGCGGAATGTCGAACTTCTCGAGTCCCAGTACTTTCTGACCGCGCTTAGCGAGATTGTGGACGGTTGCACTGCCCATCCCACCGATACCAATAACTATGCAGTCAAACTTCTGAACCAACGGATACTCTCCCGCATTTTGCGTGATTTTAAATCCATGAACTATTTATCAGAGCCGAACTTAGCACAGCCCTCGCGGATTTCGGGTGGGTGAGGCCACCGGGCAAGAGTAAAGTTTGGATTCATTGGCTGAAGCACTCGCACAATCGTTATTTTTTGGCCCCAAGTCAAGGATTCCCACCTGAAATGCCCCCAACCGATCCCGCAGACCGATCAGCCAGGACTAAGAACAACGCGGATAAGCGACCGAACATAGTGTTGATAATGGCAGACGATCTGGGGTGGTCTGATCTTGGCTGCTACGGCTCAGAGATACGCACCCCGAACCTCGACAAGCTGGCGGGTCAGGGTGTTCGCTTTACCCAGATGTACAACTCTGCGCGCTGCTGCCCTTCTCGTGCTGCTTTACTTACCGGACTAAACCCTCAACAGGCCGGAATCGGGCACATGATCAATGATCTAGGCGTACCGGCGTATCAGGGGTATCTCAACGACAACTGCGTGACGATCGCCGAAGTCCTGAAGTCGTCTGGGTATCGAACGTTGATGGCCGGGAAGTGGCACGTTGGAGGTGAGCAGGGGAATCTACCGGAGGGTTGGCATCCGGACATGCCCGGCTATCCGTCACCCAAGGGTCGAGGATTCGACCGGTTCTACGGTATTCTTTCGGGAGGCGGAAGCTACTACAACCCGAACATGCTCATGGACGACACGACTCGTATCAGTATCGAAACCACCGACTATCACTTCACCGATGCCATAGCGTCGAAGGCGACTCAGTTTGTCGACGATGCGATTCACCGGGACGAGCCATTTTTCCTGTACATGGCATTCACCGCACCTCACTGGCCGCTTCATGCCTGGCCTGAGGATATTGAGCAGTACCGCGGCAAGTATCTAAAGGGCTGGGACGAGACGCGCCTTAACCGACATGAGTCGCAGCGAGGACTAGGGATCGTCGATCTGAAATGGGAGATGTCACCTCGTGACACAGGTGTTGCTCCTTGGGACGTAACGCCCGATCAGGAGTGGCGAGACCTTCAGATGGCGGTGTACTCGGCACAGGTCGAGCAGGTCGACCGTGGAATCGGTCAATTGATGAAGAAGATAGATGAATCGGGAGAAGCCGACAACACGGTCGTAGTTTTCCTTGCAGATAACGGGGGGTGCGCGGAATTTCTCGCTGAGGACTCACCGGCTCCGGATCCTTCTCGGTACAACTATCCGACTATCGATGGACGAGTTGTTCGCACCGGAAATTCACCCTCCATCGACCCGGGACCGCCCGACACATTTGCCAGTGTCGACATTGCCTGGGCCAACGTAAACAACACGCCGTTTAGACTGTTCAAGCACTACACGCACGAGGGTGGAATATCGACGCCGTTCATTATTAGCTGGCCCGATGGGGTGGCCGATAAAGGCTCGGTTTTCAATAATCCAGCGCATCTCATCGATATCAACGCTACGCTGCTCGATATCGCTGGCGCCACCTACCCGGGCACGTTCAAAGGTAATGACATTAAACCCGCCGAGGGCGAGTCGTTTTCTAGTGTTCTAAAGGGCGAAACCTGGGAGCGTAACAAGCCGATCGGATGGGAGCACGAGGGCAACCGGGCTGTACGAATGGGCGATTGGAAGCTTGTCAGCGAGATAGGTGATCCGTCTGATCCAAACTCGAAGGCGGACTGGGAGTTGTACAACATCCGTGATGACCGCACCGAATTGAACGACCTGATCGATGGGGAGCGAAAACGCGCCGATGAAATGATTCGGTTCTACAACGAGTGGGCGGAGCGCTGCGAGGTAGAGGACTGGGAGAACCCGGGATTCAAGCTGAGGCCGAACCTGAAAACAATAACGCGCCACAACCACGGCGGAGGTGGCGTGATAGCCGCCAGGCTGGGCCCGAGACGAGAACTGCCAAAACCTCAGTAGCTGGTCGAACACGCGTCATGCCGCACATCGGTGGAATTAATAGAGGTAAACTCCCGGTCGATACATAACTTTCGTTGACTCCTGTCGCAATGACTCAAGAAGAGCGGATACAGAATTAATGCATTACAAGACGATTTCGGAGCTTGCTCCGTTGATCGAATCGGGTGAAATTTCACCGGTTGAACTCACGCAATCCCAGCTTGATCGTATCGAGAATCTCGACGGCAAACTAAAGTCGTACGCCACAGTTACAGCAGATCTGGCGATGGAGCAGGCCCGGCAGGCCGAGAAAGAGATCAGCGACGGCAACTACCGCGGGAAACTTCACGGCATTCCAATCGCTGTCAAAGACCTGTGTGACACCGCGGGAATAAGGACGATGGGCGGCTCTGCTGTCTTCGCTGACAACATCCCCGCTAGTGATGCGACGGTGGTTACTAAGCTCCGTGACGCCGGTTCGGTACTACTTGGCAAACTCAATATGACCGAAGGCGCGATGGGTGGTTACAATCCGAAACTGCAGCTACCGGACAATCCGTGGAAGGAATCGCACTTTGTCGGAGGGTCTTCCAGTGGATCAGGTGTGGCGACAGCGGCTGGCATGGCTTTTGGCACACTGGGGAGCGACACTGGTGGTTCGATAAGACACCCTTCGGCTGTATGCGGCACCGTGGGACTGAAACCAACGTGGGGTCGAGTGAGTCGGCACGGCGTGATGGACCTCGCTCAGTCTCTCGACCACGTGGGTCCTCTTACGCGTTCTGCAAAGGACGCTGGCATAGTTTTGCAGGTCATTTCGGGCACCGATCCCAGTGATCCGACCACTCTCCCACACGAGGTGCCAGACATGCTCTCGACTATCGGAAAAGGTGTTGAGGGATTGAAGATCGGTTGGGATGACCGCTACTCGACTGTCGATCTGGAACCCTCTTACGCCCAGGCAATCGAAGACGCCATGAAAGTGATGGAAAGTCTCGGGGCGAAGATCGTCCCTGTGAAAATGCCGGAATTCCTCCAAGAAGCAGTTGCAGCCTGGTCGGTGATTTGCACCAGCGAAGCAGCCGCCGCTCATATTGAAACTTACCCATCCCGGGCTGACGAATATGGTGTTTTTCTGCGTGCCTGGCTGAAAAATGGAACTGCGCACACCAGTGTCGAATATGCCGAGGCGCACAGTCTGCGTCTTGCACTAAATGGTGGATTACGAAAAACAATGCGTGATATCGACGTGCTTGCCAGCGCCCCCACATCAAGGGCTGGCTATCCGATAACCCCCGACGAGATGTACAACCTGGATCCGAACGGTCGTGATCCTTGGAGCGGCAGATTCACCGTTCCAACGGATTTTGCGGGATTGCCGACTATTAACCTGCCATGTGGACTCGATGTAAACGGCATGCCCGTTTCGATTCAGTTCGCCGGTCATCACCTCTCCGAACCAATGCTTGTGGGGATAGGTGACGCTTTCGAGAGTGCCACCGATTTTCACAATCTGCACCCACCAGTTTAGGAACAATCATGAACGATCGATTTGAAGGAAAAGTTGCTTTAGTAGTCGGTGGAGCGAACGCCGATGACAGTCAACTTATGGGCTTCGCTGGGCTTGCTGCTCTCGAGATCGCCCGGCTCGGTGGGAAGATTATCATCGGTGATATCAACGACGAGGCCGGAGAGCGGTCGGTGAAGAGAATGAAGGAAGCCGGTCTGACTGCCGACTACATGCACCTCGACGTGACTTCGGAGTCGGATTGGAAAGCCGCGGTCAAGGCTGCCACAACGACGCATGGTCGCCTCGACATATTGATCATGGCTGCCGGAGCTGGTGACAGGAACACATCGATTGAAGATACCCCTGTTGAAACGTGGCGCAACGTGATGGACGTTACCAATCTTGGGATGTTTCTGGGCACTAAATCGGTGGTTGGCGCGATGCGTGAAAATGGTGGTGGTTCCATAGTTTTGATTTCGTCGATGATGGCTAAAGTTGTTCGAGAATCGGCAAACGCTTACGCAACTTCTCGCGCCGGAATGACCCACTTCGCCAGGTCGGCTGCGGTTCAATATGGACCAGACAATATAAGGGTTAACACAGTGCTGCCGGGATGGGCTTTCACTCCGTTTACGTCGGACATTTTCGACGAGGAACGCATGAAGCGGTTTGCCGCTCGTATACCGCTTGGCCGAGTTGCCGATGCATCGGACATATCAGGGCCTATCCTGTTTCTCGCTTCCGACGAAGCGAAATATGTGACAGGAAGTGAGTTACTCGCCGACGGCGGCGTTGTCGGTTGGCTTGGCCCGGAGGTCTAGCCTTTCAAGTGCCGATTCGGGGCGAGATTACTGCTGGCGGATCCAGATCTTCCATCCGCTATCCGGACCTTCGATTCTCAAGAAGAAGGTGCCCATATTGCCAACTACGAGATTGATTCCACCGATTTGACCGGTTCCTGAATCGTTAACGATCTCAATAAGCCCGCTGTCATCATTCGGATCCATCAGCGTTACTATGATCGTATTCGCACCTACCCCTTGTGCTTCCCATTCAATCACCCATGGTGATGTGGCGGTGAATCAAAAACGGCTGTTGCTGCGTTGCCGTTACCTGTGAAAGCGGAGTAACCGATA
>Ga0114993_10003768_pt1 | contig 15517 bp, 13 predicted proteins | sample ArcticOcean_MG_C_FD_87042 | JGI IMG/M metagenome (GOLD analysis project Ga0114993, IMG submission 87042) | Marine microbial communities from western Arctic Ocean - ArcticOcean_MG_CB2_150 | ecosystem: Environmental > Aquatic > Marine > Oceanic | place: Arctic Ocean: Canada Basin | collected...
GACGACCGGCCAACAAGGCGAAGGGCAGCAGCAACTCGATCGCGAACATCAACGCGGTCGATGCCCGCTGTACCACGGCGGGCAGCTTGTCCGCGTACCAGGCGGTCCACGGCGGCAAGGGCTGTGTCCAGTAGTGAAAGTCGAGCGCCGACAGGTTCCACCAGGCAGGATCGTCGGCCAGCAGCTTGACGACCCCCGACATGAACATCAGCTTGAACAACAGCAAGCGGTACAGCAGCAACGCCGCTCGCGACGGTGCGCGTCCCGCGCGCCAGCCCAGGGCGAGAAAGGGAGCCAGCACCCCTGCCTCGAGCAGAAGGATGTCCCATTGGAAGCTGAGAAAAACGCCTCCCACGGTAAACAGCGAGAGGTACAGCAGCCAGGCCACCGTGCTCGCCGCCACCAGCGCGCGGCCGCCCACCATCAACAAAGCCGCCACCACGCCCCCGGCGCAAAGCAGGTGCAGCGAGATGTCACCCGGCCACAACCACATCAGCGTGGGCCAGCGCCACCAGTGCATGGGCCCGGGTACGGCCGCCGCCGCGCGTTGCAGCAGCTCGCCTGAGGGCGCGATGCCCGAACTCCCGAGCAAGCCGTGCACCTGCACCCACAGCGAGACAAACGCGACGAGGTAGACAAGGCCCAGCCCGGCCAGAAAACATCTGCGGGTCAACAGGTAGCGCGCGGGAGAAGCAGGCAGCAGCAGCCGGGTAACAAACGAGGCCAGCCCGCGGTTGGCCGCAACCACGCGGTAGGCCAGCTCGGCGGCGGGGGCAAAACCGGGCAGCCGCTGGTAAGCCGCAAGCAAGCGACCGTGCCCCGAAGCGGCCAGGGCACGCAGCACCGCGTGGGCGCCCTGGTACACGCAACCGTCGACGTCGACCAGCACCACAGTGCGTTCGAAGACGTCGGGGGCTACATCCGGAAACTCACCGCCCCGTTGCTGCGAGGAGGCGTAGTCTACGCTGTCGCCGCTGCTTCGCCGCCAACGCTCGACCCATAGTCGGCAGAACGAACAGTGGCCGTCGAACAGCAGCAGCGGACGGCGCAGCACCTTCACGCGCCCTCCTGTTTCCCTGACCGCTTTCCAGACCGCGGCCGAACGCCGAGGCTGCAATCAGCCCGGCTATCGGCGTGGCGACCGCCGCGAAGCGTCAGCGTCCCTCGTTGAGAACGCTGGCTATGGTGTAGAACTCGGGCACGTTCATGGACTCCTCGCTGGCCTCGAACATCCAGTCGTGTTCCATGGGGTTGGCCGGGCCCGGTGGCGTTATGCGCGAGCTATGGCGCAACTGGAAGTCGATCATGGCGACGGCCGGCGTGAACAGGCGCTTGTCCTCGTAGGTGCGATTGTCACGCACGGACTCGGTGCACCAGAAGGTGTTCTGCCATACCTTCCAAAGCTCACCGGCCTTATCGAAAATCTCGGAGGTGGTCACGTTGTACACTTCCTGGTCAACCCAGAGGTGGCGCTTCGAAAACGCGTACACGGGCAAGCGCTCAGGGGTGCCCTTGATCAGCCATACCTTGCGCTTTTCCCACTTCACGCAGGGCACCCAGCTGGCGGTGCCGGCGGTGCCGCACCACACGTCGAGGGTACCGTACCTGCCTGCGTGCATGGGTACGAGGATTTCGCGCTCGCCGAGCAATCGAAAATCCCACCACTCGGGCTTGGAGTTAAAACCCCAGATCGAATCCTGGTCTATGTCACCGCCGAACAGCGTGCCGCTTCGATCCGAGGTGGAATAACGACGCACACGCCGGAGTGCCGGAAGGTAGAGCCAGGAGTCATCCGACCGCTGCGCTTCCTCGTATCGGTAAGACAAAAACGACGTCCCCTTCAAATCGAAGGGCGTCTGGATCGGCCCCCACTGCTCGGTGAAACGCATGGGCGGGTCGTGTTCTATGATCGGTTTCGGGTCATGGATAATGCGCCCTTCCCACTTCAAGCGCCGCCAGACATCCGACGACAGCATCTTTTCGACGTAGCCACGATCGTCCATGTTCTCGACCACCCACTCGGTGCGCACATCGTCGCTGAAGGCCGGCTTGTGCTCGTGGTTCCACATGATCTTCCACGCGGCGGCCGGATCATTGGCGTCGATGTTCGGAAACGGCATGCCGGCCGTGTAGTTGTGCAGAGCCAGGTTGTCTTCGGACAACTCGACCTGGCTCGAGTACTTCTCGGTGGCGTCAATAAAAGCCTTGGGCCAGGGGCAGGATTCGTACTCGCCCACGTCTATGATCATGCCGTAGTCGAGCATGATCTGAACCGCCGGCGGCAGGTAGTCGTCGTACTCGTGCATGTTCACCTTGGTGATTTTCATGCCGACCTCGGGGTCCGCTGACCAGGACTGTCCGGGGAGCCCGGTGGCGATAAAAACAAAAGCCAGGGCAAATGCTGAAACAGACCCCCGAGCAGAACCCAGACGAAGCGTGGCGACCATAAGCAGAGTACTCCCCCGGGCAACACCGGAGACCCTGTCTAGCATAAAAACCACCCGCAACTCCAGCCCCACGGCCCGAGGCGCAGTAGCCCGGCCAAGCCACCACTGATAGTCTGCGTGGATGCCACCGCGCACCATGCGTATAGAAGCCGCCTCGACGCTGGCCGAAGGCGAGACTCTTGCCTTTTCTTTTACCGATACAGCGCCACCTACCGAAGGCGGTATTGAGGATAAAAACACACTCGCGCCGGCTTTCCTGCTGCGGCACGAGGGCCGCCTGCTGGCTTACCGCAACCGCTGCCGGCACATACCCACCACGCTCGACTGGGTCGAAAACCGATTTCTTTCAAACGACCGTTGCTGGATAGTCTGCGCCACGCACGGGGCCCTCTACGAACCGGCTACCGGCCTGTGCATAGCCGGGCCGCCCTCGGGCAAAAGCCTTGAATCCCTGCCCGTTGTCGAAGAAGACGGCGTTGCGATAGTGGAGCTCCCCTCCGTTTCATGAGCGCTGCCGCCGCCAAGCGACCCTGGTGGATCCCACACTTCCTCGGGCGCCTCCCTCCCCTCGAAGACCGCCACATAAAGTTGCTGGGGGTGGTTTCGCTGGCCCTGCTGTTCGAAGGTTACGACCTTTCGATAATCGCCTCGGCTCTCAAGCACATCGCTGAAGGCGTGGGCATGGACGAAGACAAGATGGGCGGCCTGCTCGGACTCGTGAGGTTAGGCGGCCTGCCGGCCCTTGCAGTGGTCCCGGTGGCCGACCGCATCGGGCGCCGCCCGGTTTTCCTGGCCACCGTCGTCGGCTTCAGCGTGGGCACCTTCCTGACAGCGTTTGCCCAGACGCCGGCCCACTTTGTCGCAGCGCAGATGTTTACGCGCACCTTCCTGCTCGCGGGCGTGGCCATAGGCATGGTGTTCATTGCCGAGGAGTTTCCGGCCGAGCACCGAGGCTGGGGCATAGGCATGACGGCGGCGCTGGCGGCTTTCGGTCACGGGCTCGGGGCGCTAGGCTTCGCCTTCATCGACCAGCTGCCTTTCGGTTGGCGCAGCCTCTACGCGATGGGAATACTTCCCGTACTCCTGCTTCCCATGTTCCGCCGCAACCTGCCCGAGACAGGTCGCTTTATCGCCAACCAGCTCGCCACCGGTCAGACCTCCACGGCTGATACCGGCCACAGGTGGCGCGACGCCCTGCAACCGATCATCGACCTGGCCACCGCGTTTCCGGGCCGCACGGCGCTTGTTGGCCTCACCGGCCTGCTGGTTGCTACCGGCGAGGTGAGCGTCTTCCAGTTCACTTCCTACATCGTGCAGAAGCTGCACGGCTGGTCGCCCGGACAGTATTCGTTCATGGTCATCGCCGGTGGAATGGTAGGCATAATCGGCAACATCGTAGCCGGTAAACAGGGCGACAAACACGGCCGCAGGGTAGTGGGTGCGGTGTTCTTCCTGCTCTACCCTGCCGCCGCTTGGCTGTTCTACCGCGGACCCGGCGGTGCCGTTTTGCCGATTGCCTACATTTTTATCGTGTTCTGCGGCACGGCCGGCTCGGTTATACTGCGCGCTATATCGACAGAGTTGTTTCCCACGTCATACCGCAGCACGGCCTCGGGCTGGACGGTGTCGGTACAGACCCTGGGATGGACACTGGGCCTCCTGCTGCTGGGAATGAGCAGCAACAACGCCGAGCAGATAGCCTCGGCCACGGCCTGGATTTCGCTCACGGTGGCGGTAGGAGGCCTGGTGCTGCTGCGCCTGCCCGAAACCCGCGGCCGCGAACTCGAAGACATCAGCCGACTCGACTGACCTCCAGCCACCCGCTCTATTCAGCAGGCCGGGCAGTCGAGCGTTACCGATAGACCCACGGCGCTTTGCAGTACACGCAGAGCGTCTGACGCCGCCACCGAACCGTTCGAATCCACGTCGCAGACACACAGTGCGCAACTGCTCATTCCCACAGCGGTCTGCAGTATGAACAGCGCGTCGGACGCAGAGGGCGGAAAGCTCTCAGTCACGGGCGCACCGCAGACCACCGCGGGCAGCGTCAGCCAGCCTATGTCTTCAAAGGCGGCCAGGGTTATTTCGAGGTCATGATTGGAACCGGCATAACTCGGCTCCATCAATTCACTCGGGGTCAGCAGTGTTGACCAGTGCGAAACCGACGAGCCCGACGCCAGGGAAGCGGGGGCATACATAAGGACGTGTCCAGTGCCCGGGTGGGTCCCGGCCACCCGGGCACTGGTGGCGGCGATAGCAGCCAGCCCGGTCCAGTGCAGATCGTTAGTATCTATTGCCGAGGCCATTCTTTCGGCGTTGGTCATCACCGGCCAGCCCAACCCGCTGCTGTGGTCTTCGAGGTTGAGCATGTAGGCGTCGTCAAAGCCGCTGTTTTTCGTCCCGGTGCTGACGTCGACGAAAGTAAGAAAACCAAGACCATGCCCCAGTTCGTGCAGGGCGACCGTTATAAAATCCACGTCGCTGCCAGGCAGCCCGTCAAAACCGTAGTAGAAGTCGGTGAGGCCCAGCACTGTGGGGCCGTCTACATCGCTGTTGAAAGTCGCCGATATGTCATCTGACCCAGGGTGAAGGTCCGAACCTGCAAGACTGTTGGCCAATGGCACCGGGTAGATCGTGGCCGCGCGCGGCGCGTTGGCAAAATTGATAAAGCCGGTGGTGGGGCCGGCAAACCCCAGCGTGGCCGAACTCGCGCCACCGCCCAGCGCGTTGAACTCTGCCCCCACCCTGATCTCGACGGTGCTCTGCAGGCGCGCGCCCCAGAGATCGCAGGCCCGCTGCAGGGCGTTGAGCCTGAGTGCGCCTAGGGTGGTACCGGGGTTGCCGCCTATGGGCGCCACCAGCGTCGGGTCGTTGAAGCCCTCTCCCGGGGCATCCTCGTTTACCACGGTGATGGTCGCGGCCGCGGCCGGCGATGCCGCCGACAGAAGCAACAGGCACACGAACAGTGTCACCCCCCGTCGCACGTCAGCGACCCTCGTCGGCCGCAGAATCACAATGTATCGCCGGCATTCCGTCCGGTCCGATCGTGGCCTTCATCACCTGCTGAAAGCGCCCCCTGAGGTCGACCATCAGTCCACCCCCGGGCGTAGGACTGGGCACGGCCACGAGATCACCGTGGTAGCTCGACAGCGCCGAAGACCCGGGCACATGTCGCTCAACAGCCGGTTGCGAAACAGCAGGTACGGAGTCGATGAAGTCACCGGTCTCGGGATCGATGGTCACCGTCTGGGCCGCGGCCAGGCTAGATAACAACAGCCCCGCGCAGGCCAGGCCCACGACCCCGCCCGACTTACCAGACTTGAGTTTGAACAACGCTCTGCCTTGGTTCACGACTGCCTCCTCTTGGGCCTGGACCGCCTCGCGGGCCCTACCACGAGTCTAGACTATCAGACACGGCGGGCGCTGCACCAGCCGAAACCGGCGGTTTTTGTGCACTGCGCTAAGGCTTTTGCACCGGCCAACAGGATTGCAAAGCTGCCGCCTCGGTGCGAAACCATTGGGCTATGAAAAACGAAAAGCTGGAGCTCAAGCAGACCACCTACGCCGTCGACAACGGCGTAGCCACGATAACCCTTTCGCGCCCCGAACGGCTCAACGCCTTCACCCTTCGCATGATGGACGAGCTGCTGGGCCTCTTTGAGCAGGTGGACCGGGACGACTCGGTGCGAGCGGTAGTCGTAACCGGTGAAGGCCGCGCCTTCTGTGCGGGCGCGGACCTGTCCACGGGCGGATCGACCTTTAATTCGGAGGCCCACGGCGAAACCGGAGGGCTCGACGCCCATCGCGACGGCGGCGGACGCGTGACCCTGGCCATACACCGCTGCCGCAAGCCAGTCATCGCCGCCATAAACGGACCAGCCGTGGGCGTGGGCATAACCATGACACTGCCAATGGACATCAGGGTAGCGGCCGAAGACGCCAAGATAGGTTTCGTCTTTGCGCGCCGGGGCATCGTACCCGAAGCCTGTTCGTCCTGGTTCCTGCCCAGGATAGTGGGCATAGCCAAGGCCACCGAGTGGGCAGTGACCGGGCGCGTGTTTCGAGCAGGCGACGAAACCGACTCGGGCTTGTTTAACTACGTGCTGCCCGCAGACCAGGTACTGGCAAAAGCAATGGATATTGCGCGTGAGATCGCCGACAACACCTCGGCTGTGTCGGTGGCGCTGGCGCGCGCGCTGATGTGGCACGGGCTCGGGCAGGCCTCGCCGCAGGAAGCCCACCTCATTGATTCAAAATGCATCTGGTGGGCCGGTCGCGGGGCTGACTGCCGCGAGGGAATAGAGGCCTTCCTGGCCAAGCGACCCGCTGAGTTCAGTATGAGCGCGTGGAGCGACCTTCCCGACTTCTACCCCTGGTGGGAAGAACCCGAAGTCTGAGCTGTCGCTACTCGGCTGGCGGCCCAGGGCTGGGGGCTCAGCTCTGGCACTCGGCGTAGTCTGCCAGCTCCTTGAGGTAGTCGAAGGAGTACATGCCGGTGTCGTGCCCGTCGGCCCAGCGCAACCTGAGCGCATAGCGACCAACGCCCTCTATGCCTTCGAGCCGGGTCGCGCCGCCGGCTACGAAGGTGACCTCGTTGCTGTGGCCCTGGCACTGGGCGCAGGGACACCAGCCTCGCAGACCCTCGAGACGGTAGCTGTTCGAGCTGCCGTCCTGCCAGGCTACCGTGAGCAGCCCGCTGTCGTTGTCGTGCTCCACGCTGGCCGGTTGGGGGCCACTCAGTCCGGGCCCCGCTGCGAGCAACTCGCCCACCTTGTCGGCAAGCGCAAAAAAGCGGCTGGCGACCTCGCTTTCGGGATGAGAAATCACCAGGGGCACACCCGCGTCTCCGCTCAGGCAGACTTCGGGCTCCAGCGGCAACTCGGCCAGCAGCGGCACGCCAAGCGTGCGCGCGGTTTGCTCGGCTCCCCTCTCGCCGAACACCTGGTCCACGTGCCCGCAGTCGGCGCACACTATACCGCTCATGTTCTGCACCATGCCGAGCATGGGAGCGTTGAGCCTGTTGAGCAACGAAACGCCGCGGGCGACGTCTGCCAGGGCCAGGTCCTGCGGCGTGGTGACGATGACTACACCGTCAATCGGCACTTCCTGGGCGACTGTGAGCTGGATGTCGCCGGTGCCCGGTGGCAGATCGAGAACCAGGCAATCGAGTTCGCCCCAGGCCACACCCCTTAGAAACTGCCTCGTGGCGCTCATCACCAGCGGCCCGCGCCAGAGCACGGGCGAATCCTCGTCGAGGAAAAACCCCATCGAGATCACCTTCATGCCGTGCACCTGCAGGGGTTTGACAAGTTCTCCCTCCGGACGCGGCCGCTCGAGCAGACCCAGCATCACCGGCGCGCTCGGTCCGTAGATGTCGAGATCGGCGAACCCGACGCGCAGCCCCCGCGCGACCATGGCCGCCGCCAGGTTAACAGCCACCGTGGACTTGCCAACGCCACCCTTGGCCGAACTGACGGCCACTATCTGATTGACGCCGGGCAGTTTCTGCACGACCTTTTCCGGGCCTGTTTTCTGCGCGGCCCCTTTTTGAGCCCCGGCTTGGCTGGCTGCGTTGTCAGGCATTGCTGCTATCGCCCTCCACCGATCCATTACCCGAGCCGTTGGCCTGCCCGCTCTTCTGGCCATCGTCGAGCTTGTCTACCACCGCTGAGGCGATTGACTTAAAAATCTTTGCCATATCGCTCTCCGGGTCGGCCGCGACCACCGGCACCCCACTGTCGCAGGACTCTCGCAGACTTCGGTCCAGCGGCACCGAGCCCAGCATGGGTACGCCTGCGCTGCGCGCCAGGGCCTCGGCACCGTCGCTGCCGAAAATCCGCGTCTCGTGGCCACAGGACGGGCAGCTGTGCAGCGCCATGTTTTCCACCACTCCCAGCACCGGCGTCCCCGCCTGCTCAAACATCTTCACTCCCCGCACGACGTCGGCAAGAGCCACGTCCTGCGGCGTGGTGACAACCACTCCACCGTCGAGTTTGAGTCCACGCGTAAGCGTCAGCTGCACGTCGCCGGTGCCCGGCGGCAGGTCGAGTACGAGGTAGTCCAGCTCTCCCCATGCCGATTCTTCTATGAACTGCTTGAGCGCGCGCGTCAGCATCGGGCCGCGCCAGGCCAGGGCGTCGCCCTCACCCACGAACAAGCCCATCGAAACCAGCTTCACACCGTGGCATTCCACCGGCACAAAACGCCCCTGCTCATCGCGACCCGTGCGGTCTTCGTCACGCACGCCCATGACCAGGTGCTGGCTGGGGCCATAAATATCAGCGTCGAGCAGGCCTACACGCTCGCCACGCGCCGCCAGGGCCAGGGCAAGGTTGGCCGCCACCGTCGACTTGCCCACCCCGCCTTTTCCGCTCGCGACCGCCACTACGTGGGCAACCCCGGGTATGCCCTCAGGGCCGTGGGCTTCGGCCGCGCCAGCGCCGTGAGAATGTCCGTGCTCGCCACCCTGCTGATCGCCCTGGGCAGGGGCTCCGCCCTGTTGTCCCCGCTCAACCACGAGGTCGAGAACAGGCAATCCTTCGATCCCTTCGAGCACCCGCTCAACGTCGGCAACTATGCGCCCGACGACCTCTTCGTCGCGGGTAACTATAGACAGTCGAACCTGCAGCCGCTGGTCGTCAAGGTCTATTTCCTTGACCACGCCGAAGGACACTATATCGCGAGTAAACCCCGGGTATTTTATCCCGGTCAGCTTCTCGCGCACGTCGTTTGTTGTCATTTTATCGCCCTCTCCCCCTTTCGGGGGGTACCCGGGGAAACGCAAACACCCCATCAACTGCCATTGAAAACCTCCAAGGGCATGGTCAGTGATTCGCCGTCACGGCCTGCGGAGTCAAGCCAGTGCGGTCTGCAGGCCGACACCCGTAGACGTGCCGCGAACAACTGCTCTTGCCACCTTGACGCTTGCCTGGAATCGGGGCTAACGTCGCTGGCAGGAGCAGCCCCCCTTTCGGGGTACACAACTATGCGTTCAGTCAGAATTCACAGGTCGTTTTTTCACAGGGCAGGTTTTTGCAAAGCTGTAACTTCTTTGCTGCTGGCGGCGGCCGTACTGCTGCTCCCGGCTGCAATGGGCCACGCCCAGCTCAGTGATGAGCTCACCCAGTGCCGCAACAAGGCCGGTTTTGCCACGACCGAATACATGGTTTCCACGCTCAACGCCCGCCAGGCCTGCAGGCGCGACGTGGTGCGGGGCCAGCTTCCGGCCGAGACCGACTGCCTGGCCGTAGCCGACGAGCCCACCGGCGACGAATCCACCGATAACCGCCTGGTCCAGGCCCGCAAGTTTTTCGGCAAACGAATCGACCGCAGCTGCACCGGCATGAGCCTGCTGGCGCTGGGCTGGCCCGGCTTCTGCACCGGCTTCGACAGCCTTGCCTACACGGCGCTCGACCACCAGCAGTGCATCATCGTTGCCGTGGACCAGTACATAGCCAACATGCTGCGCGTCGAGTACCCCGCGCTCGACCTCGAACTCAGCAGGGCACAGAAGGCCTGCCAGGACCTGCTCGCGCACAAAGCGGCCGACATGGTCACCAACGAGTTTCGCTCGCGCGACCGCTGCCTTTCGAAGCAGGAGCGCGGGCAAGTGCCGGCCAGCGCCGAGTGCAGGGCCGAGGAAGAACTCGACGCCACGGCGACCGGTCACCCGGGCACCGACGAGAACCTGCGCGTGGCGCACAACAAGCTGCTTCGCCAGCTGCCGGGAAACTGCCGGGCCATCGACCTGTCCGAGCTTGGTTTTCCCAACGAGTGCGTAAACTCCCAGGCTCCGGTCTTCTCACTGGCTGCGCTGGTAGACTGCCTGTTTGAGACTCACCATGATCCGGTTTTCCAGATCATCGACCTCATACACCCCGACACGTCTCCCTGTGGTAACGGGCTCATCGAGATAGGCGAGCGTTGCGACGACGGAGACCGCGCCCATGAGATCGGCGAGTCCTGCCGCAACAACTGCGCTGCCGTACTCTGCGGTGACCCGGACGATTCGCGCGGAGCGGTGAGCGTCATCGACGCCCTGTTCACCCTCAGGGTAGCTGTTGGACTGGATTCCTGCGCGCTCGAAGTCTGCGACGTGGACAGCAACGGCCGGGTATCGGCGACCGATTCACTACTGCTTCTGCAAGCGGCCGTGGGACTGGACGTGGAGATTGAATGCCCGCGCCTGAGCATCACCTGCGGCAACGGCACCCTGGACGCACTCGAGCAGTGCGATGACGGCGACACCGAGTGGGACTCGGGCGAGCTTTGCGACCACAGCTGCCAACTCGTGGCCTGTGGCGATCCCAACGACTCCGGCACGGTTACAGCCCTCGACTCTTCGTACATACTCAGGTCCTCGGTGGGCCTCGAGAGCTGCGATCTCGAGGTGTGTGACACCGATTCCAGTGGCGGCGTGGCCTCGACCGACGCGCTGATGGTACTCAAGGCCGCGGTGGGATTGCCCGTCACGCTCAACTGCCCTTTCTGAACGGCTCCCCTCTTGGCTCGGGAAGAAAGCCCGGTGCTTGAAAGCACGCGAATGCGGGCCTAGTTTCGGCGCGGGAGAACCGCCATGGAACTGGGACTACGTGACAAGGTCGTGTTGATAACCGGCGCAGCCTCGGGGCTGGGGCGCTGCACGGTCGACTACATGCTCGATGAGGGCGCCCGCGTATTGCTGGCCGACGTCAACGAGCAGGCCCTGGCGACGGCCCTCGAAGAAACCTCGGCCCACGAAACACGCGGTGTGCTGCTCGACGTTCGCGACTTCGACGCATGCAAGGCTGCGGCCGCCGAGGCTGCATCGACCTGGGGACAGCTCGACGTACTCGTCACCTCGGCCGGGGTCGGCGGCGGCATAGACTTCTTCAAGGACGAAACCCCGGAAGACTGGAAAGCACTGATCGACATAAACCTGCTGGGCACGATGAACTGCTGCCGGGCGGCTTCGGAGATAATGGTCGAGCAACAGTCAGGAAAAATCGTTGCGCTGGCGTCCGAGGCAGGCAAGGGCAACGAGAAACGCATGGCTGTTTACGGCAGCACCAAGGGCGCTGTCATATCCCTGGTGCGCGGGCTGGCGCTCGAACTCGGACGCTACAACATCAACGTCAACGCGGTGTGCCCCGGGGTGACCGACACACCCATGATCGCCTACCTCGACGAGCAGTCCCGCGCGCGGGCGGCGAGCTTCTACCCGCTGGGCCGCCTGGGACGGCCACAGGACATAGCCGCGATGATAACCTTTCTTGCCTCCGAACAGGCCTCCTGGGTCACCGGGCAGGCCGTAAGCGTAAGCGGTGGCTTTGGCCGCAGCTGACCATGCCCGCGGCCCCCGTCGACGGATCGGCCGGGCATGGTCATAGAAACATGAGTTCCAAGTTGGCCATGCGCAGAACCGCCGCACTCCTAGTGGCGGCCACCCTGCTGGTGATTGGATTGCTGGCCTTCGTGGCCGGGCGATCATCCGGGCCGGTTGCCAACGACTCGGATGCAGGCGATCCAGTGGTCAACGACGATCTTGCCGGGGCCACGCTGCCGGTGATGACGAGCCTGCTTCCCCTGGCCTGGCTGGTGGACGAGGCGGGCGGCGACAGGGTCAGCGCGTCGGCCCTGCTGGCTGCCGGCGATGACCCCCACGGTTTTGCCCCCCGCCCCGGCCACGTGCAGCGCCTGGCCTCCGCCCGACTGCTGGTCATGGTGGGCGGCCTCGACGACTGGGCAAAGCGACTGCTGCCCGACTCGGAAACGGCGCCAGCGTTGCTCGTCCTCGGCGAACTGCCCGGACTGCCCTCGCCTGCTGGCCACCCCCGCCACGAAGCCCACCCCGGCCACGAAGGCCACGCAGACCGCGACCCCCACCTGTGGCTCGACCCGCTGCTGGTGCGCGACCACGTGTTGCCGGCCCTGCTCGACGCGCTTGTCAGCCTTGACCCTGATGGTGCCGCATACTACCAGGCGCGCGGACAGGCGCTGGCCCACGAGCTCGGCCAGCTCGACGAGCAGATTCGAGACACCCTCAACGCTGCACACTGCCGCTACTACCTGGCCTGGCACGACGCCTGGCCGTGGTTTGCCGGCCGCTACGACCTCGTGGAACTGGGCATCGTGGAGCACTCGCCCGGTGCCGGTGCCTCGGCCCGCCAGATGGCCGCACTGGTCGAAGCCGCGCGTCGCCACTCGGTACCGGCTATACTTGTGCAGCCGCGTGCCGGGCGTCGCAACGCCGTCACGCTGGCAAAGGAGTTCTCGGCCACCGTGGTAACAGCTGACCCCCTGGGTGACCCGCGCGATCCGTCGCGAGGCGACTACTTTGCGCTCATGCGCGCGCTGGCAGGGGCTTTTGCGTCGGCCTGCGGAGCACAACAGTGAGCATGGGCGACAGCCAACAAGCGGTTGTCGAGCTCCTCGATGTCAGCGTTGAGCGCGCGGGCCGCAAAGTGCTCCAGGACATAAGCCTGTCGGTCACGGCCGGCCAGTTCCTGGGCATCGTGGGCCCCAACGGTGCGGGCAAGACCACCCTGCTCAAAGTATTACTCGGACTGTGGCCGGTAAGCTCGGGCAGCGTGCGCGTGTTCGGAACCGAACCGGGTGCCAAAGGGCAGGACCCACACGCCTTTGGTTACGTTCCCCAGCGTCAATCCATCGACCCACGCTTTCCGGCCACCGTGGCCGACGTGGTCATGATGGGGCGCCTGTGTTGCCTCGGCCCCTTCAAGCGACCGCGCGCTGAAGACTGGAAAGAAGTTGCGAGGTCGCTCGACTGGGTCGGGCTGGCCGACCGCCAGCAGCGACCCGTCGGCCAACTCTCGGGAGGCGAACAACGGCGCGTGCTGCTCGCCCAGGCCCTCTGTGCCAGCACCCGACTGCTCGTACTCGACGAGCCCACGGCCGGGCTCGACCTGCCGGCCGAGCACGAATTCTACGCCCTGCTGCGGCGCCTGCAGGAGCAACTCGGGCTCACCGTGGTGGCGGTGTCGCACGACCTTCTGGCACTGGCCGGACAGGCCGACCAGCTGGTGTGCATCAACCAGCGCATGCACACGCACGGCAACCCGGCCGACGTGGTACACAGCCACGCGCTGCGCGAAGCCTACAGCTGCGAGTTCAACTTTCTCGCCGGTGAGTTTGCCTTCCATGATCACGCCACCGGCCCGGAGCACTCCCACACCGACAACGACGGCGCGGAGGACTGATGCTCGAATACGCTTTCATGCAGAGAGCCCTCGCGGCCGCGCTGGTGGCGGGCCTGCTCTGTGGCACGCTGGGTTTCTTTGTCGTCCTCAGGCGCCTTGCCTTTATCGGCGTGGGTATCTCCCACTCGGCCATCGCCGGGGTAGCGATAGGGCTGCTCGCAGGAATCGACCCGGTACTTTCGGCCGCGGTTTTTGCCGTCATCGTGGCGCTCGCGGTGCAGCGTAGCGCCAAGCGCGGAGCCTTGAGCGAAGACACCGTCATCGGCGTATTTTTCTCGGGCTCAATGGCGCTGGGCCTGCTGTTATTGAGCTTGAAAGACGGCTACCGCCAGGACCTGTTCTCCTACCTGTTCGGCGACGTGCTCTCCATCAGCGGCAACGAGCTGTTGCTGCTGACCCTTGCCGCGGCCGCCATCCTCCTCGTATTGGCGCTGTTCTTTCGGGAGATGCTGCTCATCGCCTTCGACGAGGAGATCGCCCGCGCTTATGGCCGGCCCGTCGACCGCCTTGATGCCCTGCTGCTGGTGTTGCTCGCTATTACGGTGATCGTGGGTGTGAGGCTGGTTGGCATACTGCTCATCGAAGCCCTGCTGGTCATACCGGCGGCGACGGCCGCCCTGTGGACGATAAACTTTCGCTCGCAGCTGGCCCTGGCCGCCAGCCTGGGCTCGGGCACTGCCGTGGCCGGACTGGCGCTTTCCTGGCGCATAGACACCGCCGCGGGCCCGACCATGGTGGTACTGGCGCTGCTGCTGTTTCTCGCCAGCCTCGCCCTGCGACCCCAGCGCGCTTGAATCAACAGCGGAATCAACAGCGGCCGACGATCAACGTTCGCGCATGTAGCTGTTAGCCAGCGCGTCAACGTACTCGTTCCAGCGCGAACCGTCGTGGGCGCGAATCCAGCGTAAATTCACCTCCGGATGTGCCTGGGCCAAGGCGTAGAGTTCCTTGACCAGCTCGAGGTTGGCTATGGGCCCACCCTTTCGTTTCCATCCGCGGGCCTGCCAGCCCGCGGCCCACTCGTTCACCGTCTTCACGCAGATCTGGCTGTCGCTGTAGACCACCACGCTCTCGTCGGTTCCGATTTCCCGGTAGGCGTCTACCAGGGCTGCCAGCTCCATGCGGTTGTTGGTGGTAGCCGGGGCACGGCCCCAGCGCTCCGCCACGATCTTGCCCTGGTCCACCCGCACCCAGCCCCAGCCACCCGGGCCAGGGTTGCCCTCGCAGCTTCCGTCGGTGAATACCCCGTCGTCGGGACCGCCACTGTGGCGCTCAAGTACCTCGGCCGGGCTGAGCAATTGCTTGTACCTGCGCGTGTCAGACATGGCGGCGAGTTATACCTTCGCCCGGCAGCGGTTGCACAAGCGGCCGGCCCGGCATCGGTCAGCGCCTACTGCAGCTGCAGGTCACGGGAGACCAACAGTTGCTCGAGGTCAAGGTATACTACCGCCGTCGTCCAGGGCTTGCCGGGCAAGCGGGCCTTGAGCCTGTAGTCACCGCTGGGCAGAACACGCGCAAACCTGAAGCGCCCCGAAGCGCGGGTCCTTCGCCGGAGTCGGCGCCCGTCGCCGAGAGGAATCAGTCTTACAAGCGCCCCTTCTACCGGCGCCCCCGCCGATACCACGCGGCCGAGAACCCTGCCGGGCCTGCTGCTGTTGAGTGCCGCGGCAGCGTCGAGGTCAAAGCCGGCACTGCCCGCAGAAGGCAGGCTGTCGCCGAGGTCGGTTACCTGCCCATCCACGTCGACCAGTCTCAGGTAACGCACGAAGCTGAGCCCAAGGTCGGCAATATCAAAACGGTCACCGCCGGCAGCGAGCCCCAGCGGGTCGATTTCCACGCCCGCCCACACCGGCGTCCGGCCGGCCAGCCCCC
>Ga0114993_10003773_pt1 | contig 15509 bp, 21 predicted proteins | sample ArcticOcean_MG_C_FD_87042 | JGI IMG/M metagenome (GOLD analysis project Ga0114993, IMG submission 87042) | Marine microbial communities from western Arctic Ocean - ArcticOcean_MG_CB2_150 | ecosystem: Environmental > Aquatic > Marine > Oceanic | place: Arctic Ocean: Canada Basin | collected...
AAGTCGGCAGACCTAAAAGCCTCTATGGAGGCACTTGAAAATGCCGTGGGGGCGTACAAGTGGCGTTCTGATTCTGCTACTGACCATAAGTCTGCTACCGAGTTGCGGAATGTTTTCGGCGCGAAGCCAGTCAAGCTACCTAGTCGAGATACCGGTACTGACGAAGATTCCAATTGACTACGATTGTACTCCCGATGGCTCAGATGGGCTTCCTTCTGATGGCGTAGAGTACTGCACCTGTCTCAGCCTAGGCGACTACCAAGCCATCGTACTTGAATTAAAAGCCGCCTGCCTAGCTCTGGGAGGGTCGCGTGGCCAATGCCTTGCCAAGTAAATTAGATAGCTAGTAATTTTGCACAGTTAAGGCGACGGGTAGGTACGCGGCTTGACTAAGCTAACCCCCTCCTTATTATTGTTCGTGAGGGGCCATGTTTCAGTTAGCTGTCAAGGGGAAGTTGCCGCTAGTCGCGGTGACCACGGGGGATACGGTAAACGTTTCACGGGTGCTTTCGCACTGTGTCGGGGAAACCGTTAGCGAGTATTCCCCGTCCGCAACTAAAATACGGCATGGCCATGTTTACTATTACCTAGAGGGGCCAGAAGGAGCCGCACCGCGACTACTTCAGCGCGGGCACAAGGCGCTCGCTTCTCCCACCTTATACCGGCGCTTTCAAGATGAAGGTTCCACCCTTGTCATAGTTAACCAAGTGGAGCCCGACTCTTTAGCGTTTTACGCTGGAGCCCTGCCTATCCCGCACGAATTAGTTATGGATTTGCTGGGGGTTGCGATTAAAACCAAAGAGCTTGACCAATATGCGACCTGTTTGCGTGGGGCTACCATCCACGAAATAGACGCCATCCTGCGCCTAACCAAAGCTCGTGATAACTGCGTTACGCTTGGCGGTGTTTTACGTAGCCGGGGGGCGGTCGTACCATCAGCAAGGGGCGTGTACCCCATCGACCCAGATTCCGCGCACTATTTTCTCTTGAACGAAGATTTGCGCGGTTGGCTGGTTACAGATGCCCCGTTCTTTCTTCGGACACCCGTTGACGCCCGCCTAGTCCCCCGTGGTCTTTTGTTCACCGGGCTTCCCGGTACTGGTAAAACTGGAGCTGCAAAATACGTAGCCTCTGAGCTAGAGCTGCCTCTGTACCGCCTTGATATAGGAGCTATTAAAGGGCGTTACGTGGGAGAAAGTGAAGCCTGTTTACGTGACGCCCTCTCTTCGATTGACCGCAATTCCCCGTGCGTTGTGCTCATAGATGAAATTGAGAAACTGTTTTCCGGTAACGACAGTAGCGGTGTTGTTAACACCCTTCTTGCTGACTTGCTCTGGTGGTTACAAGAGCACCAGTCGCGGGTTCTGACATGCATGACGACTAACGACATGTCCGCCTTACCGCCAGAAGTTTACCGCTCCGGTAGAATCGACCGCGTAATCACTTTTGAAGAATGCGATGCCGCTACTGCCCAGCGCCTCGCCCGCGAGATTCTATCTACCTACGCCGTTAAAGTTCCATTTAGACACGTTGTCCCATTTCTTGCCGAAGTGCCTCTTCTCACACCAGCAAACATAGCCGCCGCTATTCAAACTGTGGTAAAATCGTACTTGTTACGGGGGGTGCGTAAGTAGAGACGTGGTTAATTTGGATTTGAAATACATGGTTGGCACCGAAGGGCGTCCCGATTACATAGTCATCGCTGAAGTCGGGGATTATACGTTGGGTATAAAAGCCATTATCGTGCCTATGGATGACGCCCCTGAGTGGTTTGTGGGGTTTCGGCTGCGCGCCGTGCCCACTGACCCCCTAGTGCCCGGCCTAGAGGCTGGTTTTTCTGAAGCATGGCCCCTTATTAACTGGGCGAACATAAACGAAACCCGTGCGTCTGTAATGGTTGGCGGGCCTCTACCCGTCCCCTCGATTGCCGTGCTTCCTCGAATCCTTTTAGGAACGGAGTTTGTCGAAGTTGCTGCTGAAGAGGTGTTGGCCGTAGTGGAGACGGATACGCTTACGATAGCGGAGGGGGATTTTGACTCGGTGTTACGAACGTCTTTGCGCGGGGCTTTGGCAGACTTGATACCTGAGAACCAAAATAAACTGCAAAACGCGGGGGTGCAAAACTTCTTTACAGATTTAACACCACCGCCTTTCGATAAGATTCATTAGCCAGTAGCTAGGGGGGAGAGGGCGATGCGGGGGATATTTATTTCAGAGGAAGCTCTTCGGTTGGTGGACGGCAGAGTAAATCAAGCGTTACTTCTTAGTCAGATAAGCTACTGGTCTTGCCGCGCCAAAGTGAAAATAGGTGGCGTCCTTTGGGTAGCTAAGACGTATAAAGAGTGGTCCCGTGAATTAGGCGTGTCGGTTAAGCAATTTAAGGGCGCATATTCGGCGCTTAGGCACCGGGGCCTAATCCAGACTACAAGGGCACGATTCAACGGGCTAGTCACTGCGCACGTGCGCCTGACCACGCGGGCGCGTGGGGCGTTAATCAAGAAACCAGAAAGTCCCCGTGTAGGCTCAGAGACGCCCCCAGAGGGACTTTATTCATCCCCAAGCTACTCTGACCCTTCGCGGGTGGTAGGCGGCCCCCAGCTTCGCTTATTTGACTGGCCCCACAACCCCTCAAAAGGGACTAACCGGTTAGCCCCAAAAGGTACCAACCGGTTAGTCCCAAAAGGTACCAACCCATATACAGAGAGTACAACAGATAGTACTTCAAAAGAAATAAGAAAACAAAAGGGAAAATTTTACGGCGTCAATGAGGGCACTGAAATGAAAGTAGCGGAATCGGTTAAAGGGGTTTCTGGAAAACAGGAGCCTGTGGAGAAGCTAATTGCAAAAACCCGCAGTGTGCCGTCCCTGCAAAAGGTGTGGAAACGGGTTTACGCAGACCATTACCCGGACGGATTTATCCGCACATGGAATGGCCGGGAGCGGGCTCAGGCTAAGTACTTGCTGTCGGTATGCCCAGAAGAGGTTGTTGGAGACTTGGTTGTCCACTGCTTGTCCGACTGGGGGGCGTTTTCCGCCTACGTGTCCACCCATGTCCCAGATAGTTTTTGTACGACTCCTCACATTCTTTTTTTGGCTACTCACATCTCAGAGGCCATAGACTGGCATGCAACGACGACTCAACTGAAGCCTGAGTTAACAGGGCTTAAAACAGCAAGTCTTCAGAAGGAGTCAGTGAAAACTGAAGACCCGGCATCAAAAATATCTGAGGTGGAATTGTTATCGGTACTTGGGTGGGACACTGAGTAGGCGTGCCGTCCTTTAACCCTTACGCCTCTGGGGTGTTGGACCCCGATGTGCATGAACAGTTAGTCAGCGGCCTTAGTCGATATGCGAGATTAGCGGGGGTACCGAAGAGGATGATTTGCGAGACTTTAAGCGCGTACTGCTCTGCCAAGGAGATTGAGTGGGTGTCAAATGTACATTCGCATGCTACCTGCGGGCTTGTGTACGTAGGTGCAGAGCAAGTGGAGACGCGGATGATGGCTCTAATAGCATGCTTGCTACGGAATTTTGTTGACGCCCGTTACCTGACGGGTCATGTGGCGCTGGCCCAACTAAAAGATACCGGGTCAGTGGCCAACACTGTTATTGCAATACCAGATTTTTTTATCTCCAAAGCCGAAGGGGGGACGTTAGCTCCATGGAACGTGAATGGTTTGTTGGGCTTACTCCACGCCCGTGCTGCTGAAGCCCATCAAACCATTATCGGGGTGTCGAATATAGACACCATGTCAGCAGAATACGGGACAGCGTTCAAGACGTTCGTCTTAGACCACTACCAAGTAATCAGGGGCTAAGGTAGTGGCGGCGGAAACCATAGGTACCCGGTTCCTTGCGTCGGCTTTAGCCACCGAGGCCCTTCCTTTATTCATCAAGCATGGTGATATCGAGCATTTATTTCGCGGGGTTGAGGGGGGATTTTATAGGCTCATAGTTTCGCACGTTAAACGGTACGGGGTTTTACCGAGGGTTGAGACGATTACGGCTGAAGGGGAATCCGCCCTATATTTTCAACCACCACCAGAACCCCCGCAGTACTATCTGGACCAGCTTTATCGCCGCTACACCGACACAACTTTACGCAGCACTTTATCGACGGCGGTGCAGGCGCTGGGTCAAGACAACCCGGATAGTCCAAAAGTCCTCAGTGAATTGCTCGCCTCGTTATCGCAGTTGTCCCTAACGAATTCGGCGCAGACCATAACCGATTTTCGTAAAGCCTATGACTACGTGATTCCAGAGTACGTTGCTAAGTTCCGGGGGGACGCCAACTCCGGTATACAATTAGGGTGGCCCACCTTAGATTCAAAAACAGGGGGTCTAACCGGTGGGGATATCGTGTCCTATGTCGGGCGTCCAGCGATGGGCAAAACGTTTCAGTTATTATTTAGCGCCCTTCACATGTGGGAGCAGCAGGGGCTGGTGCCGCTATTCATTAGCATGGAAATGCACCCCCTAGTGATAATGCAACGCCTAGCATCCATGACTTCACACGTATCTATTTCTCACTTGATGCAGGGGGCAATGGATTCCTATGAAACCAAAACGATGCGGGACCGGTTACGCGCTATGCAGGGGGCGACTCGACCATTCTACATAGTGGATGGGAACATGACATCTACAGTCGATGACATCTTCCTACTTGGTCGGCAGTTAAAACCAGACGTTGTGTTTATTGACGGGGCCTACCTGTTACGACATTCGGATGCCTATTTGAACCGGTATCAGCGCGTGGCCGAGAACTGCGACCTACTAAAATCCACGGTGGCGAGTGGGCTGGATGTGCCGGTAATTTGTTCGTGGCAGTTTGCAAAAACGGTTATGAAATTAAGGGCAGGGGAATCCCCCGGCCTTGAGCATATCGGGTATTCTGATGCGATTGGGCAGATAAGTTCAACGGTACTGGGGTTATTTGAGGAGGACTCGGTGGAGACGTTGGTGCGGCGACGTGTTGAAATACTGAAGGGACGGAGTGGAGAGGTGGGGGAATTTATGATTAAATGGGACTTCAAGAACATGGACTTTTCTGAGGTGCCGCCCACCGAGCAACAGGTGTTAGAGTATGTCTGAGTCGGGAGGTCGTCCTCGCGTAAAGCATTATCAGTATTCTTCTGTAGAGCCGTGGGACGTGATTGTCGCGTGGAACTTAGATTTTTTTGGGGGGAACGTAGTGAAGTATCTTTGCCGATACCAACACAAAGGAGCCCCCCTCAACGACTTAAAAAAGGCGCAGGGTTACCTTAACCAATTAGTTAAGCTGCATGAGGATACGGAATCATAGAAATGAGATAGGTGGTTAGTGGTGGTTAGTGGTTGTGAGGGGGTGTGAGGTGGTGGTTGATGAGGTCTACAGTAAATTCTGGCTTAGTATTCGTGTTTCCCGATATTCATTTTGGGGAGCACTCAGAAACGGCGGTTGCCTGTGCCCTAAAAGCGCATGAGATTACCCGCCCAGCTTTAACTATTCAGCTTGGCGATATTTTGGACGCCGCTGCGTTCTCGACTCACGATGTCCGCTCATTGAGTAGGGATAGTACCTACGACTTTATGACCAAAGAGGTCGAACCCGCACGCGACTTTACAGACACCTGTCTCAAGCGCGGGTCACGGTTTGTCCAGCTCGGGGGAAACCACGAGTACCGAATAGAGCGTTTCTGCATTAGAAGCGGGATGGCCGGGGCGGCGTCTTACCGGGCGCTCACGCCCAGCGAGTTGCTGGGGGAGGGGCGCTCAAAAAAAGAATACGAATACGTTCCCTACGTACATTCCAGTGCCCCTATGTCGTATTATGAGATAAACAAAAGTTTGGTGGCGGTGCACGGCTGGTCATTTTCTAAGTCGGCGGCTGACGTTCACCTAGCTAAGAGCCGCTCCAAATCCGTAGTCTTTGGGCACATCCATCGCCAGCAGTTAGTATCTTCTCGGGACCCCTACTCACATATGCCCATCAAAGCCTTCAGCCCCGGATGTTTGTCCAAATTACAGCCTCTCTACGCGGTGGGCGGATGCCCCACAGATTGGACGCATGGCTTCTGTTTAATCTATATGGGCAAACGGTCGTGGACGGAGTACCTGATAACTATTCATAACGGGGTTTGCGTGTTGCCGGATGGGACTGAGGTGCGAGCATAGCTATGGGATATCCTCGACGGGTTAACTGTCTCGGGCATGTCTATGAAATTCGCACGGTAGATGAAGAAGAGTGGGAAGACCCAACCATTAAGGATGTTCGGGCGTTGGCGGTGTGCGGTGTGCATTTTTACCAGTATGGGCAGGTTATCCCTGAAGACGGGGATATACAGATAAACAAAACTCTGGATGCTATGTCCTCAATCGGGTGTGAGGTCGTAATGCATGAAATACTGCATATACTGTGTGAGTTGACAGCGTGCGGCTCTCATTTTAAGAAGGGGAAGGAGGAGCCCATTGTACAGGCTCTCGGGACAGGGATTACGGACGTGTTGATAAGGAACCCGCGTTTATTGACCTACATACAAAAAGTAGCAAAGGGGTCTTGACACAGGGGTTTTCGGGTTTATTGTTAGGGTTAGAATGTAACAACAGGAGGGTTTGTAGTATGTCAGTGAAGGTTATAACGAAGACGAAAGAGGCTAGTCTCGAAATGGCAGAGGAGGCTACTGAGGTTGATGCGCTGGCGCGTAACTTTTATAGGCTGGAGGCGCGGGTTAAAAAATTTCGAGCTGGGGTTTTGAAAGAGTATGAGGCGGCGAAGGCTGAAATAATACGCCAGCTAGAATACGAAAGCGGATTAACACCCTCCGAGGGGGTTGAGGTCCTGACCGAGAAACACGTAGTCAAGCTATCCAAGTGCGGCGTTAAGCGCGAGGTTACCAGTATCCCCGGAGTGAGGGAGGTCGTGGGGGCGGAGGTGTTTGATAAGATATGCCGCGTACCCCTGAAAGAGCTTGATAATTACTTGACCGTTGAACAGGTCGAAGGGGTAACTGAGTCTACGTGGTCTGGCCCGCGCCGGTTATCCGTTACGAAAATCAAGTAGCTATGGGTGTAGACCCACTGCAAGTTTTACGGGTTCTCGGTATCAGGGGTCCGCATTCGGTGGTCACGAAACCCTCGGGCGAGAAGTGGGCCTCGTTTGGTTGTGTCCGAGCTGCTCGGTTCCACGCTAACGGTACTGATAATAACCCGTCGATGGCGGTTAGTTCTACGGGCCGCGTGTTTTGTTTTTCGTGCGGGTTTACGGGTGACATGGGAGATTTGTTGTGGGAGATGCGGGGGTTGGGGTACTCGATACCGAAAAGTGCGGCAGGTTTTGTCGGCTCTGAGATGGCGCAGGCACCTATGTCATGGTCAGACCAATTGTTGCAGGGTTTGCGGAAGGAGGCAGAAGTCTCCCGCCCCACGGTACTTGCCCCGGTTCCGTTTAATGAGCAGTGGCTTGATGGGTTTGAGCGCGCATATACAAGTATCGGGGAACAGGTGCACCCGTATTTAACCGGTAGACAGGTGTCGTGGTGTACTGCTGAGAGTTTGGATTTACGGTATGACCGCGTACAGCGGCGGATTTGTTTCCCTGTTCGCGGTTTCGACGGTAACCTATATGGGTTGCATGGGCGGGCTATTGACAATAGCATTAGCCCACGATATCGAATGTACCGATGTGATGGGCACACGAATTCCAGCGTGTGGTTAGGCGAGGAGTGGGTAAATTTTGACCGGCCAGTGGTGGTAGCGGAAAGCGTGTTTGACCTCGCACGGGTGTACGAGGTGTACCGCAACGTTGTATCCCCGCTGACCGCCGCCTTGAGTAAGGCAAAGATGGGACGGTTAAAAAATGCATCCGGGGTTGTAACGTTGTTTGACGCAGATATAGCTGGTCGAAGGGCCTGCAAGTATCTTGAGAATGAGTTGGCCGGGGTAAGTGTTACGCATGCTACTCTCCCGGTTGGGATTGCGGATGCCGGGGATGCCGATGTGGCTGTTATTGGTGAAGTGTTGGAAGCGTGTGGTTTGGTCGTAGGAAACAGCAACTGGTAATGGCGGTTGCAAAGGAGAGTACAGATGAGTGTTAAGATAAGTAAAACAGGTGTGATGACAACAGGTGGGCCGACTCCCAGTTGGATGTTGCGTGGGTCTGCGGCGAAGACGGCAATGGCACAAGAGGATGCTATGGCGGACCAAAAAAAGGAGCGGGCTATATGGCGCTGGCTTATGAAACCCGACGAGGAGGGGTCTTGCACGTTTTTGGATGGGGACTTGGATGCGGAGGGTATCATCAGTGCCCCGCTCTACTATGAGCACACTTGCCCGGCTGGCGGGACATGGATGAGCTTTCCTTGCCTTTCTCACGACGGGAATTGCCCCGCTTGTGACGGTGGCGATAGACCGTCTTTGGTCGGACTCTTCACCGTTATCGACCACCGTGTACGGGTGTCGAAGGACGGCACTAAGGAGTTCAAGGATACGAAGAAAATATTTGTGTCCAAGCGCAGGACGTTAAAGGTGCTGCAAAAGATGGCCGAGAAGTACGGCACGCTGGCCGGGGCTCGCTTTGATATTTCGCGTACCGGTCCAAAAGAACCGGCGGTTGGCTCAGTTTTTATCCCGGTTGACCGGTCAACGATTGAGGAATTGACTGAGAAGTATGGGATTGAGGCGGTTGTGGTGGATTACGACGAGTACGTTAAGTCGATGTATCGAACTTCCGATGAACTGGAGAAGCTGGGTTTCGGTACCTCGGAGGTGATTGGGCGGGCGGTTAATACTAAAAACCTTGATGAGGCGTTTTAATTGTTCAGAGGAACCGTCCTACCAATTCCCGCTTCGACTGGTGCTATGGCTAAGTACTTGTATGCGGACTGGATACCGGAGACGTTTACGCAAGAAAGTCGCTATGGGCAAGTTTTACAGATGTATCGGCGTGATGGCGACTATGCGCATGTACCCAGAGGCGTCTGTCCGGTAGGGAGAACCGATGCTAGGGTTGTTGGAAGGCCGATAGAGATAACTGGTAAGGTAGTCCCACGCGGTGCTGTGCAAGCTGGTCTTATTAACCAGATGAACAGGGAACTAGATGCTGGCCGCTCGTTTATTTTTGAGGCTAGTACCGGGTTTGGAAAAACGGTTTGTGCAATTGATTGCATCGCTAGGGTAGGGCGTAAGACCCTTATTGTGGTTCCTAAAACTGACTTGCGGGATGTGTGGTGTGAGGAGTTGGTACGGTTTACGTCCCTAAAACCCGAAGACATAGGAGTGATACAGCAAGACAGGTGCGAGGTTGACGGTAAAAAAGTTGTGGTGGGGATGCTGCACAGTTTAGCGTTACCAGATAGGTACCCTGAGAGTATTAAGGATGAATTTGGGTTTATCGTATTTGATGAGGTGCATAGGTTGGGGGCTGATACGTTCAGTGCGGTTGCAGGCATGTTCCCAGCAAAGCTACGTTTGGGGTTGTCGGCAACGCCCCACCGGGCTGATGGTAAGGAGGTTATATTTACGTCCCACATAGGCCCGGTTGGGGTAACGTCACCAGCTTTATTGGTTACCCCCAAAGTTCGGGTTGTGGAGAGTGGATGGAGGTGCCCGGAATGGATGAAGACCGCTGAGATTGGTCGAACGATGCATGTAGTGACGCGCATGGCTAAGGACCGGGCTCGTAATGCGGTGATAGCAAAAGTGGTGGCGGCGGCGTACCGCAAGAAGAGAACGGTAGTTGTGTTTTCTGAGCTGCTTGGGCATTTGAATGCTCTGCATGACTTTATAGTGGGTGCAGGGGTGCCAATGGAAGAGATTGGGTTGTACGTGGGAGGGAAGAGCCAATCAGCGTTAGCTCTTGCGGGCTCTAAGAAAGTTATTTTGGCGACCTATAAAATGATGGGTGAGGGGACTAATTTACCGTGGCTGGATGCCTGTGTTCTGACAACCCCAAGGGCGGATGTTAGGCAGATAGTGGGAAGAATTTTACGCGAGTACCCGGATAAGAGGACGCCTGTTGTGTTTGATATTCGGGACCGGTCTTGCGGAGCTTTTGCGGCGTATGCGCGCAAGCGAGCTAAGTGGTACCGGGAAGTTGGTGCCGAGGTTGTGCAGATAAGTGTTTAGTACAGGAGGTTTAATAGATATGGTTGTCCACAGTAATAGGGAGCAACAAGAGTATTGGGACGAGTGGTATAGCGCCCACGGGGACTCGTGGAATGCGCATCGCCGTAAACGGTATAGAACGGATTTGGGGTACAGGGAGAAGGTAAAAGAGTCGGCGCGCCTGTCAAGGCGTAGGGCTACCCGCGATAAAAACAAGATATCTCTTTATTCTGGAGACGTGGTTGACACGCATAAAATAGCTACGGTGGCTGATGCTGTGGGCGTGGCTTTAGGTTGTCTGCGCGCATGGGAACGGGCGGGGGCTATACCTGAGCCGCACCGATTGGTTGGAGAGTGCGGGGAGGGGCAGCGGTCGTACACGGAAGACCAGATTGCTCTTTTGAAAACCTTCGCACGTAAGGTACGCCGTCCTTCTGGCAGCAGGGGGAGGCGTCACAGTGGTGACCAGAAGGTTTACGAGGCGGCAAGTAGTGAGTTGTGGGATGACTGGCAACACACCTTATAAGTCTTCTCCGGTGGTGTCCGTGGTCACAAAAAACGGCGAGTCTAAGGAGGAGCAGATTGGGTCTACGGAGTCCGATAGTACACTATGTAACGTGGGGTACACGGCGGCCCGCACGATAAACCTTGGCGACTACAATAGCTTGAAGGTGTCCGTATCTCTCCACATCCCCTGTACACATTCAGAGATAGACGAGATTTTCAACTTTGCGACACAATGGGTTAACGAGAGGATGGGGGCATTGGTGGAGGAGTGTGATGGGGATGAGTAATGGCGGGTAGTGTTACTGGTGATGTCAATGCGGTGCTTGCAAAAATTCATAAGACCTATGGGACTGATGTTGGCGGGTACCCAACCGATTTAGAGGCAAGTAGGAAGTGTACTAGAGTACCGACTGGGTGCTTTGCTTTCGACTTGGCTTCAGGCGGCGGGGTACCGTGTGGTAGAACGACTATTATCTACGGGCCGGAGTCTTCTGGTAAAACCAACCTTGCTTTACGGGCGTTGGCGAACCATCAAAAGATATGGCCAGACAGGACCTGCGTGTTTTTAGATATTGAGGGCGCGTTTGACCCGGCATGGGCCGTGTTGTTCGGGGTAGACGTAAAGTCACTTATTGTTTTGTCCCCCTCTTACGCAGAGCAGGGCATAGATATGTTGGAGGGCGTGCTGTTAGCCGATGACATTGGTCTTGTGGTGGTGGATAGCATTGCTGCCCTTTCGACTGAAAATGAGCTGGCGTCTAGTGCTGAGAAGCAAATACCCGGCGGCGCTGCGAATGTTATTGGGAGGATGGTTAGGAAGACAACCCACGCCCTGATTGCTGCGAAAAAGCGGGGGGTAATCCCTACCTTGGTGTACATAAATCAGGTGCGCTCCAAGATAGGGGTTATGTACGGTAACCCAGAAACTATGAGTGGCGGTCATGCCATACGATTTCAAGCAGCTCTTATTGTCCGCCTTTCATGCAAGGACATTATCGACAAGGAGATACACACGGCCATACCTGTGCGTAAACAGACGACGGCAGTTATTAAAAAGCACAAAATAAACATATACGCTACGCATTGTGAGTACGAGATTGCGGTCTACCCCCACCCCCACTTACGTGTTGGGGAGACTGATGACTGGAAGGTTGTTCTCGGGTACCTTCGTGAACTTGGGGCGGTTGAAAAAGAGGGCACGGCGTGGGTGCTGGCATTGCCAGATACGGAGTCGGTTAACTACAAGACTCTTAGCGAATTAGGGAAGGCGTATTATGATTCAACCGAATTACAGGCGTCTCTAAAGAAGTATGTGGTGGGGGCGTTATGCCCAGTGGCGGGGTGACGGTGGTTCAGTGGGCAACAGATTTTTAGAGCGTCAGGGGGCTATAGGGTCGGCTGGGAGGGCATCCGAAAAAAGGGTGGCGTCTCGTCTCGGCGGGTCGTTAACACCAGCGTCCGGGGCAGCAAACGTTAAGGGTGACATACGGCTTATAGAGCAGCGGTATACTGTTGAGGCGAAATCTACTGTAGCGGGCTCTTTTCGTGTGCGCCTTGAGGACTTGTATAAGATTACTAAGGAGGCACGTTTGGTTGGCAATGAGCCAGCTATGTCGATAACGTTTACCGATGCCACCGGGCGTCCGAAACGGGGTGGTGAGTGGGTGCTGGTGGAAGAGCGGACGTTTCAGGATTGGGTTGGCGATGCCGGTAACAATACATCGAAAGACAAGTAAACCTCGGAATAGCGCACAAACCTGTTTGCGGTATTACCTCCACAAGCGGTTGGCCCACACGCAGGCCGGTCGTAGCTACTCTACCATCCACGCCTCAGATGTGACGAATCAATCGTATGAGTTTTGCCCGCGTGAATATGCTTTGTCAGACAGCAGTGAGGGGATGAAGCGCCCTAGTCAATTTATTGGGGCAGCGTTGGCGGCAACGTTTGAACTCGGGTGGGATATCCAACACCTTGTTACGGGGTGGCTAACAGAAATAGCGGTGGGGGTATGGCAGTGTCGGCATTGCGGTGAGAAAACTGAGTTTGGCCTGAGTCCTGCGTGCTGCGTGTGCGGGGAAAACGGGTTTTCCTACATTGAACATACGGCTGTATCGGATGAATACGGTATAACAGGTAGCATAGATTTACTGGTTAAATACCCAGAGGAAGACCGTATACAGATGGTCGAGATTAAATCTATGGACAAGGATAGGTTTAAGAAATTAGTTGGGCCGTTGGGGGAGCACAGATTGAGGACGGCCCTGTACTTATGGCTTCTAGACCAAGACGAGCCCACTAAATCTCTGGGGATAGATACGTCGCATGCCCGTATTCTATACATGATGAAGGGGTACGGAGTTAAGGACACCGCCTTGTCGTCTATGGGGCTCAGGGACTCCGGGTACAGCCCGTTCAAAGAATACATCATTAAAAGAGAAGACTGTTTGCTGGAGTCCAGCTTACAAAAAGCCTTGGCGTTGCAACAGTACCGGGATGATAAGGGTCCTCTACCAGACCGTGTTTGTAGCACAGTTTTGTGTTCACGGGCGCATGGGTGCCCGGCGGCCAGAGCCTGCTTTCCGTCTTCGTTGCTCTAGTTTCATATGGGTGATTTTTCTTTATACATGGGTGGCCGGACCCCGCCGGATTTTCCTGTACGTAGTATGGGCCTAGACATATCAACTAAAACTGGGGTAGTGGTCTTGCGGCAAGAAAGTGAGAGCCGAGATTCCGTTGAGGTTTTGTATCATGCGGAAATAGTTGCCCCGAAAAAAGAGGTGGCAAAGGGGAATCTGTGGAGGGGTGGGTACATAGCGGATAGGGTTAGGGAGGCAGTGGACGCTTATTTGTATACGCCAGAACCTTATGAGGTAGTGGTGGAGGGGTACGGGTATGGGAACAGATACACTTTGGCGACGTTGGTAGAAATAGGTACCCTTATTAGATACATATTCGTACATAGGGATATGGGTTTTCAGGTTGTCGCCCCTAGTAGGCTGAAGAAGCTAATCACCGGGTCTGGTGTAGCGACAAAAAAAGACATGATAGCGGCTTGTGCGAAGGTAGGATTTGTGACCGATAACAATAACGAGGCCGATGCGTTTTGCCTTGCGTGGGCAGGGCTGTTTCACCGGGGCGAGTTATAACGGAGGTATAGACGATGACAACGTTGGAAATGTTAAAGCAAGGGCCTGTAAGTGTGGATGCGTCTCAGGTTAACGAGATGACAGGGAAGCAACTTGTTCAATTCGCTAAGGAGCAGAAGCTCAGTATTACGGGGTTTCAGCAAATGGCTGTGGCGCAAAAAAAGGTAGCCCTGCAAGAGGCTCTGGGTGGGGATGTGGAGACTGGTACGACTGCGTTTGTGCCTAGCGTGAGTATTACCGAGGGCAGTGCAGATATTATAGGGGATGTGGTTCATCAAGTTGAGTCGGCTGATGAGGTTGAGACTATAACAAGGATTCGGGGACTACAGGATTCAACGGAGTTGGACTTGTTTACTTTTGGCGGGCTGCTCTCAGCGGTACAGGAGAATCATTGGTTTGGGGAGGATTCTAATTTTCGTAGCTGGGTTGAGCGTCAGTTGGACATCTCGTACCGAAAGGCCGCGTATCTCAGTCAGATTTATAAGGGCGTTGTTGGCTTGGAGGTAACATGGGAGCAAATCGCCCCAGTTGGTTGGACTAAGCTAAAAGAGTTATTGCCAGTGGTCACTAAAGATACGGTTGTGGAGTGGTTAGAAGTGGCAAAGGGGTTAACCACCCTGCAACTCCATGAGCATGTAAAACAGGCGTTGCTAGTAGGTACTGGAGAGGCTGGTGATGTAGAGGATATTAACAGTGTTACAACCAAGACCTTTAAGTTACATGAAGACCAGAGAGAGACGGTTGTAACGGCGTTATCGGTTGCTCGTGATGCGGCTGAAACTGAATATGACTCGGTAGCTCTTGAGTACATATGTTTAGATTACTTGAATAATGGTCAGAGTGCGGGGGCCGGTTCTGGAGCCATTGAATTAACGTCAGCGTTTAAGGCGTTGGGGTATGAATCGGTTTTGAAGGTATTTGAGGAGGTATGGCCGGAGGTAGAGCTAGAGGTCACCGTTCCAGAGTAGAGTGGTTTAGAAGACGTTTTAACTAGGGGGGCGGTGGGAATGGTGTGGGGCGGTGGAAGCGGATGGTCCTTTAGGCGTAGGTTATTTTGAACTAGGGGAGGTGCTTCTCCCCGTTCAATGGCATGTTCTCACCCGCACAACAGGTGAAGGGCATGCGAGATTGCTGGTTGCTTTGATGCGCCTCGCTATTAACAGCATTGCACGGGGGCGCATGGACCTCGCATATCAGGACACCACTGCATACGTGTCGGATGTGCGGTGGGTTTTTTCTAGTGCGGGGATGGTGCCGTTCTCCTTTGTCTGGGTTTGTGACCACCTGTCAGTGGGAGGCGAGGCGCTAGACCCAAGTGCTGTGCGCGCCCGTTTGCGGGAGTTGGTGCCGGACCACATCTTCCGGCCTTGACAGATTTGCGTAGTTATCGGAGGCTGAAGGTGGTCTTACATAGGGGGGGCGAGGTATAATGATACGAAAAGTACAGGTGAGTAGCTGGGCGGCTGCGGGGTTGGTGGCTCTTAGTGTGGCTGGGGGGACAAGTGCCGGGGGGACGATGGAGCTATGTCGGGGTTCCAACAACAGTAAAGCTAGAGTGTACCCTGTTTTACAACTTTTACGTGTTGTGGACGGGGACACACAGGATGTGGTCCTAGACTTGTGGGAGGGCCGTATTACAGCGCGTCACCGGCTGCGTCTTATTGGAGTAGATACCCCGGAAGTTCGTGGGGACGAGAAGGTAGCCGGGGCACGGGTTGCTGGTATCGTGAAGGAATGGTGGAGAACTACCGGACCCCATCACGTCTCTATACGAG
>Ga0114993_10003775_pt1 | contig 15499 bp, 17 predicted proteins | sample ArcticOcean_MG_C_FD_87042 | JGI IMG/M metagenome (GOLD analysis project Ga0114993, IMG submission 87042) | Marine microbial communities from western Arctic Ocean - ArcticOcean_MG_CB2_150 | ecosystem: Environmental > Aquatic > Marine > Oceanic | place: Arctic Ocean: Canada Basin | collected...
CCTTTCCTCCGCGCTGCATTTAATCAACGACCCCACGCTCAACAAAAAACTGGGGCCGGCGGTTGCCGCGCTTTTAAAAACCCACCGACAACCAAACGCGATGTTGGATGAAATGTTTTTGCGAACGCTTTCGCGTTTCCCGAATGACAAAGAACGCGCGAAGTGCCTTGAGCACATTGGTGAAGTCAAAGACGCAAAGGAAGGTTGGCGGAACATCCTGTGGGCGCTGTTAAACACCCGTGAATTTAGCTTTAATCATTGAATGAAAGTCATGAATCCATTGACTCGATGCGATGGCGTGGTGCGACGCGATTTCTTGCAGCTCGGAATGTTGTCCGCGTTGGGGATGAGCGTGGCGGATTTATTGCGTTGGCAGGCGTTGGCGGATTCGCCAAAAAAGGAATCGAAAAAGGAGACTTCGTGCATTCTCATTTGGCTCGATGGCGGGCCGACGCATATTGATACGTTCGACCCTAAGCCGGATGCGCCGAAGGAAGTGCGCGGGCCGTTTGGCACGATTTCGACCGCGGTGCCGGGTGTTCGCATCAGCGAGCACTTGCCGCTGACGGCGAAGGCGATGAGCGACATCGCGCTGGTGAGGTCGTTGACTCACGAGCTGGGCAATCACAACACGGGCCGGCATTATTTGATGACGGGGCATCGGCCGACGCCGGTGGTGGCGTATCCGAGCCTCGGCAGTGTGTTGGCGAAGGAGTCGGGCTTCGGCCGCGCGTTGCCGCCGTATGTCATTGTGCCACAGACGGTTGAATATTCTCAGGCGGGTTATTTGCCGGGGGCGTACGGGCCGTTTGCGGTGGGCGGCGATCCATCAAAGCCGGATTTCCGTGTGCGCGACCTCAACGCGCCGGAGGGCGTGAGCATCGATGTGGAGGCACGGCGGCGTAATGTGCTAACGGCGCTCGATGATTTTTCGCGCGAGGTGGAGGAGGGCCCGGCGACTTTGGCGTGCGATGCGTTTTATGAACAGGCGTACAAGCTGCTCGGCTCGCCGGCGGCCAAGTCGGCGTTTGATTTGAAAAAGGAACCGGGCGCGGTGCGCAATCGTTACGGGCGCAAAAGCATCGGGCAAGGGTGTTTGCTGGCGCGGCGGTTGGTGGACGCGGGTACGCGGTTTGTGACGGTCGTGGACCGCGGTTGGGACACGCATGTGGACATCGCGCGCAACCTGCCCGACGCGCGCTTTCGCGGCAGCGGCAAAGTGCCCGCGCTGGACCGAGCCTTCGCCACGCTGCTTACCGACCTGCGCGAACGCGGTTTGCTGGACAGCACGTTGGTCGTGCTGATGGGCGAGTTTGGCCGCACACCGAAAATTAACAATTGCGCCAGACGCGATCATTGGCCGCGCGCGGGCTTCGTGTGCTTTTCCGGTGGTGGCGTGAAGGGCGGGCAAGTCATCGGCGCCACCGACGCCCACGGCGAAGTGCCGTCCGATACACCCGTGCGGCCGGAAGATGTCGCCCACAGCATGCTGAAACTTTTGGGTGTGGATCCACACAAGGAATACATCGCGCCCGGCGGTCGACCGCTCAAGATTCTTGATAAAGGGAAAATGATTCCCGGCCTCGTGTGAAGTTGCTCGCCGCCATTTTTGCGACGGCGTTTGCGTTGCAAGCCGCGCCGGTCACCGCGCTGCGATTTTCGCCTGATGGCAAACAGCTTTTAATTAGCTGCCCACGTGCAATCGAGGTGCGTGCGTTGCAAGCTGATGCCAAGCCGCGAAAAATTCCCTGTGCCTTCGACAAAGTGATGGCGTTTGCGTTCAGCGCTGATGGCAAAACCCTCGCCGTGGCCGGTGGCACGCCGGGCGACATTGGCGGCGTGCATTTGCTCGATTGGCCTTCTGGCAAAGTGCGCGGCAAGTGGAATGTTTTTGAAGACGTGGCGACGTGTGTGGCATTCGGGCCATCGGGCAAACTGGCGGCGGGTGGCGCGGACAATTCGGTGGTGTTACTGGACGCCCGCCGTGCGGGCCGTGTGGCGATGCGGTTTGAGGGGCACACGAAAGCGACGCGCGGATTGGCCTTTTCGCCTGACGGCAAATCGCTTGTGAGCGTGAGCGCTGACCGTACGGTGAAATCTTGGAACGCGGTCACGAGTAAACTGGAGCGCTCATTTGGCAATCACCTTGGGCCGGTGCACGCGGTGGCGTTCCGGCCTCGCGCGGTGCCGGCGTTTTGCGTCACAGCCAGTGATGATAAAACCGTGCGTGTTTGGCAGCCGTCCATTGGCCGAATGGTCCGCATCGTGCGGGGTCACGGCGAGCCGGTGTTGGCCATGGCGTTTAAGGCTGATGGTTCGCGGATTTTTTCCATCGGCCAGGAAGGCATCGGCCGGATTCTCGATGCGGACAGTGACAAAGTGCTGCACGAATGGAAAGCGCACGACGATTGGGTTTACGCGCTGGCGGTCGGGCCGAACAATCAACTGGCCACCGGCGACTGGGGCGGGAAGGTGAGACTGTGGACGGTCAAGGGAGACAAGGTTTTTCAATCCAACTGACGCGGGGGTGGGGCTTTGGTGAATTCGATGGGGCGGAGGTAGATGGGTTCGATGGTTTCGCCGGGATGGAAGTCGGTGCGGTCAGCGGCGAGTTGGGCGAGGATGGCGGCGTCGGGGAATAGAGGTTCGCAGTATGGAAATCCAGCGGCGTCCGGGCCGAAGGCTTCGAATTCGCAGGCGGAGACGACGCCGATGATGTGGAGCGCGGCGGTTTCGGATTGGTTGTCTTCAGTGAGATTCCAAGTGGTGTGGTAATATTCGTGGCGTTGGGCGTCGATGAGGAAATGGGTTTCGCCGCGTTGGCCTTTGGCGGCTGCAGTGGCGGCGAGGATTTCGGTGCTCTTGATTGGGAGGAGGTTGATGTCGCGGGCGAGTTGCCAGCCTTGGGCGGTGGCGATGGCGGAGCGGATGCCGGTGTAGCTGCCGGGGCCGGTGCCGAGGGCAATGGTTTCGATGGTGGTGCGGTCGAGGCTGGCTTTTTTTAGGGCGTCGTCGATGAGCGTCAGCGGCGGTTTTTTTACGTCGTCGGTAACGACGGTGGAGAGTACGTCGTTGCCTTCGGCGATGGCGACGCTGCGGCGGTTGCTGCTGAATTCAAGCGCTAGAATCTTCATGCTCGATGCGGCGATCGGTTTCGCCGGTTTGGGTGATGAGGACGTGGCGGTAGTGGGCCGGGCGCGGGCCGGTCCAGCGGTTGACCCATTCGATGACGGTGATGCCTTCGGGCGAGAAGTACGGCTCCAATCCGGCAGCTAAAATTTGCTCGTCGTTTTCCAGCCGATAAAAATCGAGATGATGCAGCGGCAGTTTGCCTTCATATTCACACACGAGTGTGAAGGTGGGCGAAGTGACGGGCTCAGTGATGCCGAGGCCGCGCGCGATGCCTTTGACGAGTTGGGTTTTGCCCGCGCCAAGGTCGCCTTCGAGGCCGATGACCCAGCCCGACTCAGCCTCGGCGGCCCACGACTCGCCGAGGGCTTGGGTGGCCTCGGGGCTAATTGAGATGGTCGTAGCCTTTGACATTGAGGGGGAGCACACCTTTGTTGTCGCGGAGGGTGATGCCGGGTTGGTTGGTGATTTTGCCGATGCAATGGAGCGGGAGGTCGGGAAATTTTTCTTTCCACTGGTCGTGGAGCAGGACGGCTTGGTTGGCGGGGAGGGTGAAGAGTAATTCGTAATCCTCGCCGTCGGTGAGTGCGGCGAGTATGGCGGTTTTTCCGGAGGGGTTGGCCTTCGCCTGTTCGCGCGCGGCGCGGCTGATGGGGATGGCGGGGGTGCGCAGTTCGGCGCCGAGTTTTTTTCCAAGCAAATGCCGAAGGTCGGTGGCGAGGCCGTCGCTGAGGTCGATCATGGCGTGGATATCAAACTGCTGGGCGAGCCAACGGGATTCCTCGAGGCGGGGGTCGAAGTCGAGATGCTTGCCGGCCAGCGAGCCGCCGAGTTCGCCGGTGACAAAAATGGCGTTGCCCTTTTTGCTGCCCTCGCGCGTGAGGGTGTACATGCGGTCGCACTCGCCAATCATCGCGACGGAAATCAGCAACTCACTCGTACGCGTGGTTTCGCCGCCGACGATGAACGTCTTGTGCGCCGCGCCCATTTCACCAGCGCCTTGGTAAATGGCGGCGAGTCGTTTTTCGTCGTAGCCCTCCGGCAGCCCCAACGTGATGAGAGCGTGCGTCGGCCAACCGCCCATCGCGGCGATGTCGGACAGCGGCCGGGCGATGGCTTTGCGGCCAATTTTTTCCGGTGGTGTGTCGGCGGTGAAATGGATGCCCTCGACAATGGCGTCGGTTTTAAAAAGCAAATAATCGCTGATCATCCCCATGTCCATCACCGCGCAGTCATCACCGGAGCCGACGTGTACGGAGCCATCGGTGGGTAGTCCGGCGGTGAGTTTTGCGATGAGGTCAGCTTCGCTCATGACTCGGAGAAGAGTTTGTCCAGTGGAATTACGCCGGTGGCGATGAGGATGTTACAGAGATTGAAGCTGGCGTGGGTTAGCATGGGGCAGAGGATGTTGCCGGTTTTTTCGTATTGCCAAGTCAGCAGCAGGGCGAACACGAACAGTGGAACTACGCTGAGTAGGTTGGCGTGGACGACGGCGAAAAGCAGCGCGGGGATGAGAAACGCCAGCCAGCGCGGCAGGGCGGATCGGAGGGCGGGGAAGAGGATGCCGCGGAAGAGGGTCTCTTCCACCAGTGGAGCTTGGAGCACGGGCATGATGCTGAACACGGCCACCTCCAAGGGCGAGTCGATGGACTGGAGCGTGCGAATGCTTTCCTGTGCCTCGATGGGGATGTTGAGTTTTTGAAAGATGTGTATGCAGGCCATTTGCAAAATCAACATGAACGGTACGACGGCAAAACCAATGAGGAACGCGACGGGCAGCAGCTCGGTTAGTGGGCCGGTCTTGAAGCCCAGCGTGAGGTCGAGGTTCAGGTCGTACTTGCTCATCAGAATGCCTGTGGCGCAGGCGGCATAGGCGACAAAAATTGCCGAGTTGAGCAGAAATTGGTTCAGGGAAAACTCGGGCGGCGTGCTGGCGCCAGTCGTGTGCTGTGCCGCCAAATGCGCAAAGGCGACGGCCAGAATGAACGGGCTGATGAGCAGCACTGCTTCCCAGATTTTCCATGGCTTGCGGTCGAGCACGGGCCAAGTTGGGCTCGGCAGGGCGGGCGTGACAATGAAAAAGGGTTGGGTTACGTGCGCGGCACCCGTAGACTGACGCGCTTTATGAGCGATACAGAGGCAAACGCCACCCGGGTTGATGGCCGGGCCGATGATCAACTTCGGCCGGTGAAATTTAAAAATGGCATCGCGCCGCACGCGACTGGCTCCACGCTGATCGAGTGGGGCAACACGCACGTGATCTGCGCGGCGACGATCGAGGAGGATGTGCCGCGCTGGATGCAGGCCCAAGGCGTGGAGGGCGGCTGGGTGACGGCCGAGTATTCCATGCTGCCGTACTCCACACACGACCGCAAGCGGCGCGATATTTCTAAGGGCAAACTCGACGGGCGCTCGACGGAGATTCAGCGTCTGATTGGACGGTCGATGCGAGTGGCGGTGGATTTAAAAAAGCTGGGGCCGCGCACATTGTGGGTCGACTGCGACGTGCTGCAGGCCGATGGCGGCACGCGGACGGCGTCCATAACCGGCGCTTATGTGGCGACTACGCTGGCGGTGTATCGGTTGATCGAAAAAGGGTTGCTGGTCGAGAGCCCCATCGTCAATGCCGTGGCGGCGGTGAGCGTGGGCGTGGTGGATGGCCGGGCGTTGCTTGACCTGAATTACCCCGAGGACAAGGCGGCGGCGGTGGACATGAATCTGGTGATGACCAGCAAGGGCAATTTTGTGGAGGTACAGGGCACGGGCGAGGAATCGACTTTTTCGCCGGACGAGCTGGACGCGTTGCTGGCGGTGGGCCGCAAGGGGATTGGGGAATTGGTCGAGTTGCAAAAGGCGGCGTTGGCCGGCTGAGCTATTGGCACTCGGGGCAGACCCCAAAAAATTCCAGCGTGTGCGTCAGGCGGGCAAAGCCGTTTTGGCGCGCAATTTTTTTCTCCAGCGCGGACGGGAAACATTCATCGATCTCCACCACGTTGCTGCATTGGCGGCAGATTAAATGGTGGTGATGCCCGTCCTCGCCTTCGCCGACCAGTTCGAAGCGCGCCGTTCCATCCCCAAAATCGAACCGCTTCACCATGTCCATCGTCACCAGCAGGTGCATGGCGCGGTATACGGTGGCCAGGTTGCAGAGGCTCGGAAGGGCGGCGTGAATTTCGCGTATGGTCCGTGGGTGAGCCTGTTCGCGTAGCTGGTCGAGGATGACTTGGCGCGGGCCTGTTACTCGACGGTCGCCCTGGCGCAGGCGGCGGGTTAGTTGCTGGAGCGACGGCTGGGGCATGGTTTTAATGAATGGGCAGCGCGATGGTTCCAATGGCCATAGCGGTGCCCAGTGCGATGGCGATTCCCTTTTGCAGGTTCACGCGGTGACCTTCCTCGCTTTCAAACAGGATGGTTGTGGACACGTGCATGAAAATGCCGATGACCATCGCCAGTAGCCAGTGGTGATGCCCGGACAGCGCGGGGATGCCGCCGGCCAGCGCGCCCAGTGGCGCCATGGCTGCGAACACGCCGAGCAGCGCGTAGGCTTTGCGGCGCGAGATGCCGCTTTGCAGCAGCATGGCTAGCAGGACGATTGCCACGGGGTATTTGTGGATGGCAATGGCGGTCAGCAACAGGGTGGTGTTGTGTTCGTGTCCGGCGGCGTGGGCGGCATGCCCGGAAGCTCCCAGTGGCGTGGCTTCAAGAAAAGCGTGCAGGCACAGGCCGGCGATCATGCTGAAGGGCAGGGGGCCGTGCGGCGTGTGGGAGTGGCCGTGTTCCAGGCCGCGCGAGAAATTTTCCATCACCACCTGCATAAAAAATCCGCCGAGCACAAATGCGCCAATCCGCCAGTGTGGCCCGGAGTGCGTGCCATGGTCGTTGCTGAACACTTCCGGCAACAGGTGCAGGCAGGTGAGGCTCATTAAATAAGCTCCCGTGAAGGCCGTCAGCAGCTTGAGATTGTGTGGCTTGTCCAGCCGCCCGAGATGTACCGTGGCTGCGGCGGCCAAGACGGAGGCAATCAGGATGAGAAAGTGCGGATCCATTTTTATTGCAAATAGTTTGCAATAGATGGCCGGCAAAAAGCCCGCCGTCGTGGCGGGCGGAAAGCCAGATTATTTCATCAGCAGCATTTGGCGAGCGCGCTTGATGGAGCGGGTGAGCCGGCGCTGGTAGTGCGCGGGCAGACCGGTGTATTTGCGCGGCAGGATGCGGCCTTCGTCGGTGACGTAACGGCGCAGCAGGTCGGTGTTTTTTGGATCCAGTGCGTCGATGGTGAAATCCACCGGCGGCTTGGGCCGGGGAGTGCGGCGTTCGGTGGTGGTGCCGGTTCGCCGGCCGCGCGGGGTGCGGTCTGTATTGGTCTTGCGTGCCATATTATTTAATTTCGCGGTGCAGTGTGTGCCGCCGCAGAAAGTGGTTGTATTTCTTTTTTTCCACGCGCTCGGTTTGCTCTTTCTTGTTGCGCGTGGTCATGTAGCGAGAGGGCGGCTTGCCTTCTTTTTTCGCCTCAGTGCATTCCAGAGTAACAATTTCGCGTGCCATGATGGTTTATTTTATTTTCCTGATTTGTTCTTTTTTGCCTTGGCGGGCTTTTTTTTCGCCATGGTCGGTTTCTTCACCTTGTCGGGTTCCGGCTCTGTTGTGTCGGGTTTATTTTTTTTCTTGGCGGCGGAGCTGGTTTCAAAGGAGCCCGAGGTTCCTCCGACAGATCCCAAACTGCCAATCTTGCGTCGTTGCAGGGCTCCGTCCCGTTCCAGCTTGGCCTGTGCGTCCACCGAGAATCGAGTCCACGGTATGGCCGCCAGCCGCATCTTGGGGATCGGCTTGTCGGTCAGTTCACATACCCCAAAGGCATCGCGCTCGATGCGCCGGAGTGCTTCCTCAATCTCGTACACGGCGTCCTGGTCCGATGACAACAGGCTCAGTGCCGAGTCGCGGTCAAAATTGTCCGTGCCCGCGTCGGCCATGTGCATTGAGTAATTGCTCATTTCCTCGGCTGATTCCTTTTTCAGGCCGCTCATCTGGTGGAGCAGTTGCACGCGCAAATCCAGCAGGACGTCATAATATTTTTTCCACTCCGCTTTAATCTTGGTGGAATTATTCGGCCGCCAATTCGAAGCCTGCCGGGCGGTCTTCACCGGTTTGTAGCCAAGTATCGCCGCTGCCGACGCCACCTTAACCGCCTTGCGACCAGACTTTCTCTTGGCCTTTGGTGCGGCCTTTTTCATGGTTGTTTTTTTGCTGCTCACAACTCCCTCAGCTTAAAGGGTTGGGGAATGTACCAGAAGAAATCGAGATTGCCACAAAAAAAGTGAGATTTTTTTGGCCCAAATTGCATCCTTAATCGGGCGCCTCTCAGCCCTTCTCAATGCATGCGTAGGCGTTGTGGTTGTGGATGCTCTCGAAATTCTCCGCCTCCACCCGGTACCATGTCACGTGCGGGTGGTCATTCAACTGAAGCGCCACATTACGCACCAAATCCTCCACGAAAACCGGATTCTCGTAAGCCCGTTCCGTCACCTCCTTCTCGTCCGGGCGTTTCAACAACGAATACAACTCACTGCTCGCCGAGCTCTCCGCCAGCCCGATCACATCCTCGATCCACACCGTCTCATCCGACCGCAGCCGCACCGTCACCAGCCCGCGCTGATTATGCGCGCCCGCCTCGCTGATGGCCTTCGAGCAAGGACACAACGTCGTCACCCCCACCCGCACCTCCAGTACAAAATCAATCTCCCGCCCGCAAGCCTTGGCTTCGAAGCGCGCTTGGTAATCCATCAACCCAGCCTGGCCAGTCACCGGAGCGGTCTTCTCCAAGAAAAAAGGGAAATCCATCTCCAAGTGCGCCGTCTGCGAATCCAGCCGATCCTGCATCGCCCGCAGAATCTCCGGTATATTCTCCACGTGCACCACGTTGCCATGCGCATTGAGCACTTCGATGAACCGGCTCATATGCGTGCCTTTGAACTCCTTGGGCAAATCAACAAACATGCCGATCATTGCAACCGTGTCTTGGTGCATATGCGCCTTGTCGCGGATGCGAATAGGAAAACGCAACCCGCGCACCCCCACCTTGTCGATCCGTAAATTGCGCTCATCCCGCCGGCTCTGCACATCGTGCAACTGATGATCCTGTCCCGTGTTCATGTTAAAGCAGCGCGGAGCATGGCAGATTTCATGCAATTGTGCCAACTCTTTACAACGCGTTGCGCAGTTGTTTTACTTCCGGCATGAAGATTCGTTTGGCGTTTTTTACGTTCGTGTTGCTCGTTCCACTTTTATCCGCGGGGCAGTTTGTGGTGGTGAGTTTTAATCTGGAGAACTTCGTGGGCAAGAATGAGTTCCGGAGGGCGGTGAAGACGGCTGTTTCCAGGGACAAAATCGTGGAGGCCATCATCGAGATCAAGCCGGATGTCTTGGCGGTGCAGGAGATTGGGCAGCGGGCTCGACTTGAGGAACTGCAGAAGATGTTAAAGGCCAAGGGGCTGAATCTGCAACACTCGGTTTTTGTTGATGGACCGGATCCGGTGATCAATCTCGCGGTGTTGAGTAGGTTTCCCATGAAAGAAACGGTGCATCGGCAGGTGCCGTTTCTCTTGGGCAAAAAGCGGCGGTTGGTGTCACGCGGGTTCGCGGAGGTGGAGGTGCGGGTGGCGCCGGGATATTCGTTCACGCTGTTCAATGCACATTTAAAATCCAAGCGTCCGGTGCCGTACGCCAGCGAGGCGGCGCTGCGGTTGCGGGAGGCGGAGGCGCTGAGGGCGTTGGTGGATCAGCGGTTGGCGGCCGTGCCGGGACGCAACTTGATAGTGGTGGGTGACCTGAATGACACCCCAAACGCGACGCCCATCCGGGCATTGATCGCGCGCGGCAATCGCAAGCTGGTGGATCTGCGCCCGGCCGAACGTAACGGCGACAAGGCCCCGAGCGCCAACCGGTATCCGCCGCGCCGGGTGACTTGGACAACGTACTACGGCCGGGAAGACAGTTTCACGCGTTTCGACTATTTGCTGGCTAGTCCCGGCATGGCGAAAGAACTGGTGCGTTCCGGGACGTATGTGCTGGCGATGCCCGACTGGGGAGTGGCCTCCGATCACCGGCCAGTGGTGGCAACGTTTCGTGATAGCGACGAGTGAATCTTTGTCGCTGGACAGTTCCAAGATCGTCCCTACTCTTTTCGAATCTTAAACCAACCGCGTCCTGCTGTTCGGGGCGCATCATCAACGGAAATAATCACCATGAAAAAACTGGCCAGAATTACGGCTTTGCTGGCGATTACTCGGTGCGGTTGATTGATGGGGGGTGGGTTTTAAAGTAACCAGTTTTAAGTGATCATTAATCAGTGGTTACCGCTACTGAAAACTGATCACGTCCCCCACGCAGTTTTTCCTTCCCCCCGTCGCGCGCGCGCCCTACAACGCCTCCTCCCCATGGTGATGCACGAACAGGCCGATTGGCGTTTCCTCGATGATGATGCCCTGCTGGAGCGTCGCATCAGCACGCTGGGATTGCGGCTGGAGGGGACGGCGCTGCACGCGTGCGTGGCGCAACTGCACGGGGAACTAGCGGCGCGCGGGCTGGTGTTTAAACCGCCGGTGCACATTGGAGATGAGTGGTTTTGCCCGGAGGAAATTGCGGCGATTTTTGTACCGTTTTACCTGTGCGACGAGCGGCTGCAGAAGCTGGAGCGGAAGCTGATCCTTGAGGTGGAGGGGGTCAACAGGGAGGAGTGCATGCGGCTGCTGCGGCATGAGGCGGGGCATGCGTATTCATACGCTTACCGCTTGCAGCGGCGGCGAAAGTGGCAGCGGCATTTTGGGCTAGCTTCGCAGGAGTATCCCGAGACGTACCGGCCGCAGCAGCACAGCCGGTCGTTTGTGATTCATCTCGACGACTGGTACGCGCAGGCGCATCCGGACGAGGACTTCGCCGAGACCTTCGCCGTGTGGCTCGCGCCCGGTGACGATTGGCGCGAGCGGTATCGTGGTTGGCCGGCACTGCGCAAGCTGGAGTACGTGGACGAGCTGATGTGCTCGCTGGCGGGCAAGCCTCCGGTCGCGTCGCCGCGCCTGCGGGTAGGGGAGCACAACGGCCTCAACAAAAAATTAAAAACCTACTACACGCGCAAGCGGCGGGAGTTCGCTGAGTCGTTCCCGGATTTTTATGACCGCGACCTGCGGAAACTTTTTGGCGCTGAAACTGTGAACGGCCACGTGTCCGCCGCCGGGTTTCTGCGACAGAACCGGCTGAAAATTGTCAACAGCATCTGCCACTGGACGCGCGAGCCCAAGTACCGCGTCAACGAGCTGCTGGGCGACCTCACCGAGCGCGCCGGCGAGCTGGGCCTCGTTGCCGATCCAGGTGATTCGGAATTGCCTTTGTCGCTCGCCTCCTTTATAACCTCCCTTGTGATGAATCATCGGTTCACCGGCCGGTTCAAGCACACGCGCTGAGCGCGAAAGGGGGTGGAATCAATTGGCGGACAAGCCAAAAGTGCTCGTCCTGTTTGACGTCGGGCAGCCAACGTCGCTGGACACCGACTACACAGAGGATTTGAAATCGCCCGACTGGAAGACCGAGCGGCACGTGCTGCACGCGCTGCGCGTGCTCGGTTATCCCTTCGCGGTGCTCGGCGTGCACAACGACACCGGGCTCATCCGCGAGATGATCGACCGCTACCGGCCCAACGTGATTTTCAACATGGTCGAGCAGTTCGCCAACTCGCTGGGCAACGAGGATCGCATCACCTCCTTCCTCGAGCTGCAGGGCATCCCGCTTACCGGCTGCGGCTCCACCGGCATCACGCTCTGCAAGGACAAGGCCATCTCAAAAAAAATCCTGAGCTACCACGGTCTCCGCGTGCCGCGCTTCGCCGTGCAGGAGCCCGGCCGGCTAATCAAGCTGCCAACGGATTTAAACTACCCGCTCATCGTCAAGCCCGCGCGCGAGGAGGCCAGTCAGGGCATCAGTTTAAAAAGCGTCGTCAACACGCCGGAGGAACTCGTCAACCGCGTGTGCTTTGTGCACGAGCGATTCGAGCAGGAGGCGTTGGTGGAGGAGTACATTGACGGCCGCGAGATTTATGTGAGCGTGCTCGGTAACCACCGTTTAAAATGCTTCCCCGCCCGCGAGGTGACGTGGCGCAAGGACGTGCCGACCTCGGCGCGCTTCGCCAGCTACAAGGTCAAATGGGATCAAAAATACCGCCGTCGATGGGGCATCCGCTACCGTCACCTCCCCGTCGCCGACGCCTCTCTCCAGCGCCGTCTCGAGACGATCTGCAAAAAAATCTATCGCCTTCTGAATTTAAACGGCTACGCCCGCCTCGACCTCCGCGCCGCCCCCAATGGCGACCTAATCTTCCTCGAAGCCAACCCCAACCCAATGCTCGCCAACGACGAGGACTTCGCCTTGTCCGCCAAGAAGTCCGGACTGGATTACCCCAAGCTTATCGGGAAAATCATCCGCTTGGCGGCGTGATGATTCACCACAGAGACACAGAGGGCACAGAGAAAAAATCAACTCTGTATCCTCTGTGGTTAAATCTTTTGTGCCGACATTTACTCGTGCCGCGCCTTGGCTTTGTCGGCATAACACGGCAGCTCCTTAGCCCCGGCTAGCAAGCCTTCAAGGCCAATGTCGCAGTCGAGATCGGGCCAATAGATGGAAACCTGATATTGCTCTAAATTTGCGCGTTCACTCGGCGAGGCCAGTTCCAGCGTGGGATAAAACGAAAGCGGGATGCCGATGCGCCGACCATCGGTCAACTCACACGTCAACTACTGGTCATCAATCTCAACCTTGCTGATTTCCGGCTCGCTCATCCCAGACATTCTCCACGCTTTGACGGTTGTTTTCAAGGATTTTGACAATCTCATTGATTTCATGTTCACGAAACCCCCGATTCCAAGCCATCGAGATCGGCCGCATCCAAACCTTTGCTTCATTCCCATCCTTCGTTGTGTGGATATGGATTGGCTCGCGCAGGTCGCAACTGTAAAAACTGAAACGGTAGCCCTTTCTCGGAAGACGGTTGGCATGTCAGTATTGCACCGCCTTCCCCTTCAACCGCGGGTCATGCGCCGCGTTGAATTTGCCTTTGCTCCTGCTCACGGCCTGAGTGGCCCCCATTCGATCGACGATTTTTAGTTTGTGGCCGCGGAGTTTTAATTCGGCCAGCACTTTTTCGCCGACCTTTTTCTCGATGCGGATTCCGTTGGGGCGCCATTGGTGATGGAAATGGGGTTGGGCGAGAGCCTCGTTGAGGGGGCGGCCGAAGTCGATGGTGTGTATGATGGCGAGCAGCGTCTGCGTGATGATCGTCGGGCCACCGGCCGCGCCGACGGCAAGGATGGGTTGGCCGTCCTTTAAAACGATCGTCGGGCTCATGCTCGAGAGCGGGCGCTTGCCGGGGGCGATGGCGTTGGCCTCCGCGCCAAGGAGGCCGAAGGCGTTGGGTACGCCGGGCGCGATGGAGAAGTCGTCCATCTCGTTGTTCATGATGACGCCAGTGCCGGGGATGATGACCTTGCTGCCAAAGCTCGTGTTCACCGTCGCCGTGCATGCTACCCAGTTGCCCGCGCCATCGGCCACCGAAAAGTGAGTGGTGTGTTTGTTAAATAAATCCTCCGTGGCGCGCGGCGGCGTGCCGTGGCCCTTCACCTCGGTGGCGCGGTCCATGCGGATGCGCTGGGCGAGTTGTTTTGCGTACGCCTTGTCGATGAGCCCGCGCGGCACGGGCGCAAAATCCGCGTCGCCCAGCCAATGGGCGCGATCGGCAAAGGCGAGTTTCATCGACTCGGCCAGCAGATGAATGAAGTCCGCCGAGTTTGGCTCCATTTTCTTGAGGTCAAAATTCTCGATAATGTTCAGAATCTGCCCCACGTGAATACCCCCCGAACTGGGCGGCGGCATGCCCACAATATCGTGACCGCGATACGTCGTGTGCACCGGCTCGCGCAGCTTTACCTTGTAGTTGCGAAAATCCGCCGCCGTGATGATGCCGCCGTTGGCCTTCATCCACTGCTCGGTCGCCTTCGCGAATGGCCCACCGTAAAACCACCCGATGCCCTCCCGCGAAATCGCGCGATAAGTCCGCGCCAAGTCCGGCTGCATCAACACCTCCCCGGCCTTACGCGGTTTGCTATCAGAATCGAACAGCAACGCGGCTGATGCCTTAAAAAGTTTCAAGTCCTTCGCCGTCGCCAGAATGCGTCCGGCGTAAGCGGCAGGAATCTTAAAACCATCCTCCGCGATCTTCGCAGCGTTCTCGAGATGCCACTTCATCGGCAGCTTGCCGTGCTTGCGCACCGCGTACTCATAAGCCGCCAACGCCCCCGGCACGCCACTCGCCAGCGCCCCCACCCTACTCGCGCGCTTGTCAGGCTGGCCGTCCTTCAAATACATGTCGCGTTTCGCCCTCGCCGGAGCCTTCTCGCGTCCGTCGATCACCACAAACTTCCTTCCCGCCAAACGAATTACCATGAAACACCCTCCGCCAATTCCCGAGTTGTACCCATTCACCACCCCCAAAGTCAGCCCCGCCGCCACCGCGCCATCGACGGCGTTGCCGCCCTGCTTCATCGCGGCCACGGCGGCATCCGTGGCAATGGAATCCACCGTCGCCACCGCCCCGTGCTGGGCGGCGTGAAGGTGAGCGATGCTGGCGAAGAGAACGACAATCAGGCGATTCATGGGGAAAATCTAACGCAGCCAAATGAAAATTCCAATTTTCAAATAGAATTGTGGATTATCACAAGGGCGTTTTTGACGGAAGATTGTTTTGTGGAAAGCACTTCAAAACGGGCTGCCTAGGGACGCGTGCGCTCCTCGTTATGCAGTTTTGCAGAGGTTTCTTGTAACCAGCCCGCCGGTTGTTTCGTCTACCGGAACGGGATGGCGGTTCTTTTGCGGATGCGTTGTGTTGCTCCGCGGAATTCCCGGTAAATAGCGGATACATGGGAGTATTCGGCAGGGGGGCGTCGTCCAACAAAACAGCTAGGATTGGCTAAAGTGGCATGCGTTTTGCTCCGATAAATACAATGAGAACATCGAAGACCGCCCGAGGTCGGTTTGGTCACGTTATGGAGGTTGCATTATGAAATTCAATTACGGGCTTTACAGCGCTCAAATAAGGAGTAGAATTGTTGCGATGAGCATATTGTCTCGCAATATTTTTTGGCTTTCAGTCGTGACTCTTTTTGGATGGGTAAGCGATGGAAGTGCGCAGTTTGGTGGCATGGGAGGAATGGGCGGTGGCATGGGAGGAATGGGCGGTGGCATGATGGGTAACCGCGGAGGAATGGGCGGTGGCATGATGGGTAACCGCGGAGGAATGGGCGGTGGCATGATGGGTAACCGCGGAGGA
>Ga0114993_10003776_pt1 | contig 15490 bp, 15 predicted proteins | sample ArcticOcean_MG_C_FD_87042 | JGI IMG/M metagenome (GOLD analysis project Ga0114993, IMG submission 87042) | Marine microbial communities from western Arctic Ocean - ArcticOcean_MG_CB2_150 | ecosystem: Environmental > Aquatic > Marine > Oceanic | place: Arctic Ocean: Canada Basin | collected...
GACATTTTCTGGCTAAATAATTCTTGATGACTTCTCTCCTTTGTCATGAGTCACAAAAGTAATTCTACTGTGCCAAAAATAGCTGGTCACTATAACAATAAAAGCAAAACAAAATTGTGACCAAACCACATGGAAAGACATCACCTCAACAAAAAATGGTAGTGCTATTAAATTGAGAATATAAATGCCCGCATGGAACACCACAAACTTCCCATACTCGCGCTCTAAATTCCCTTTGGTTTTGAAAACTAGATATTTATTTGTGATGAAAGCCCAGGTAACACTGATTATCTGACTGAGAGTTAGTATGGTGAGATAGTGAAACTCTAAAAAATCTAGCCCAAAAAAAAGTGCAGGGAAAATGCCTAAACCAACAAACGTATTGACAAATCCAACCAGAACAAATCGAATTTTCAAATTCTTCTTTGTCAAGAAATGACGGAATAGGATATTCACAACGGATTATTGCTCCGGAAGAAGCTCTATAACCATATTACTCTTCAATTCATCTCTTGGCAGGAAAGGAGATAAATCTTCTAGAGCGGGAGAGGTGATACGCCCATCTGGATGTTGTTTTGCACCTAATTTAGGTGCAAAAATAACGTTTTCATCTAACATAATTTCGCATACCGCAGGCCCAACTATGCTCATTGTATCGTCAATAGCTGACGCTAATTCATCATGCGAACTACATCTAATAAAGGGTAGATCAAATCCTTTTGAAAGTTTCTTAAAATCGGGGAAAGTGACACCACTTTTTGGTCCTCCACCCACTTCTACCCCGTTAAAAAAATTCCTATGTGTCTGAAATATGGATACATAACCGCTGTTATTCAGAATGAAAATCTTTATCGGCAAGGAATTTCCGACAATAGTTTGCAGTTCCTGTAAGTTCATCATAATCGAACCATCTCCAGCCAAACATACGATAGGTTCACCAGTCGCCACGCAAGTTCCAATAGCCGCAGGCAAATCATACCCCATGGTGGCACAGCCAGAATTAGTCCATAGGCGTTGCCCCTTCTTCAGGAAAGCGTTCTGAAAGCTGGTGACACAGGCAGTCCCGTTGCCCGTCACAACAATTTGATTCTCCTGTAGTTTTTTAAAGAGAACGTCAATGAAGCAATAGGGGTTGACCAATTCATTCTCCCAATATGACTCTTGTAACACTGGATATTTATTCTGACGTTGCTTACACCAGTCCACCCAGTCAACGTGGCTTCTATGCTCTAATTTTTCTGCAATTTCTAGCATTTTGGGAAGCAGGCTGCCTAGATCAGCGTGAATCTTTAAATCGGCTTTAACCGTTTTTTTCTCCATTTCAATATCATCTATATCAACCCAGATAATGAACGATTCTCTGGCAAAAGATTCCCAGTTATAACTGACTTGTCTGATATTTAGACGGCTACCAAGCACGATGAGTAAATCGGAATTTTGAACCGCAAAATTACCAGCTCTATCCCCAACACTGCCAGGACGTCCGACATATAGGGGATGGTCGTTCCATATAACGTCATGTGCATTCCAACCTGTGACAACTGGCACGCCTAGTTCATCGACAAGCCTAAGAAAAGCAGTATGCTCTCCGCTTAATCGGACTCCTGCTCCAGCAAACACTACCGGTCTCTCTGCCTTATTTATCCTATCGAGAATTTGTGCGGCTGCGGCATTGAGATCGGTACTTTGCCAACTTTGCTCTAGCTCAGAAGGACTAAATCCTTCCAAAGCTTCTGGATCAATATCAGCACCTTGCACATCAAGCGGAATGTCTATCCAGCACGGTCCTGGTCGCCCAGAAACAGCCAGATATAGTGCTTTCTCTATGTGGTACCTTATAGACAGAGGATCTATAACCATCTGTACATATTTAGTGACTGGCCTGACGAGCTCTTCAATATCCAGTTCTTGGTCACCAAACTGTCTTAAAGACAATCCAGTACTCCTTACCGTAGTTTCATACTTCACTTGGCCTGAAATAACCAGCATTCCGATACTATCCACAAAAGCGCCATAGACTCCGGTGATTGCATTAGTTCCACCCGGGCCCGAAGTAACGTTCACTAAAGCCAGACGATTAGTCAGCCTATAATAAGCCTCAGCTGCCATCGCGCAGGCTTGTTCATGATGATTGAAAATAGTTTCTATGGAGGGGTGAGTACCAACAGAATGGTTTAAATGCATAGCCCCACCGCCAGTCACCATAAAAGAATGCTTAATTCCGGACTCCACCAACTTATTCGCGACCCAATCTGATAGTTTCATAATTTATTTTTCTCCCATCCGTTCCATGCAGCGGTTTTCAAAATCGCTTCTTCAAGCTCTACGGTCCTTGTTAAGCCTAGCTTGTTCTTAGCCAGACTGACATCAGGAACATAGCGACCTAAGTTCCACCCTATATCTGTCTCGCCAAGTATTGAAATCTGTCCATTTCCTAGGACTTCAGAAATCATTTTAGCGAGATCTTTTATCGAAAGCCCCTGATCAGACCCAATATTAAGAGTATCCCCGGCCTCACCCTTAACCATCAGTCTGAGTAACCACGAAACCAAATCTGAAGCATAAAGATAGGATCTAAAGGGCATACCATTACCTTGGACCGTGATGGACTTACCGAGGAGAGCATCTTTGATGAAGTTGCCTGCTGCAAAATGAATATCTAAGAAAAGATAGGGACCCAGAAGGGCAAAAATTCTAGCTGTCGCAGTATGAAGGCCAAACTGCTTTCCGTATATAGAACAAAGCATTTCTGCAGCGCGTTTAGCTTCTGCATAAGTATTTCTCGGGTTGGAGCAGTTAGGAGCGCCATTAAAGCTTTCTTGAACATGTGTCATTTCCCAAGGCTGTTGCCCATAAACGGCACCCGAACTTAAATATAATACTCGAGCAGAACGCTGAGAGATTGCGAAATCCAGAACTCTGCGAGTCCCTCCTACAATAGTGTCAAACATCTTTCTCGGATCAACTTCATTTAGCTCAGCACTTGCATCTGTAGCACCATGGATAACAAAAGAATAATCACGTTCGTCATTGGCAAATGTTTGCACATCACCAGTAAGAAACTTATACGCGTCATAATTAGCCAAATGTGGAACCCTCGCATAAAAACGTTTTGGGTCGCGGGTTAGTATCGTCACTGAAAGCCCCAAAGATAGAGTCTCGTTGGCATGCATAAGACTCTCTAATAGCCAACAACCAATAAATCCAGTGCCGCCTGTCAAAAAAATTTTAGCATTTTCAAGCATTTCAAAGTCAGCTCTACGAACAGATAGCAAGGCCTCAAGGTCTTGCCCAATTGACTTTTGGCCTAATTGAGCACTTCGAGCGTAAGAAGAGTCCATAAGTAAAACCAAATATTGTAAAAATTAAATTATAATGCTGACTACAAAAAGTAGAGGATTGTGAGACTAGCGACTATAGTATCTCATTTAACTAGCAGGCAGCTTCGATTTCATTTTGAAACACGATTATCTGCCTCAAGGTGGCGTCTTTAACACATGAGCCTGCAACATATGAACGATGCCAGGAACATATTTTAACTAATGCTTCTTCTAGCCCCCAAATCGGATGCCACCCCAGTAAAGACCGAGATTTAGAGCTGTCAAGTTTAAGCAAGTTGGCTTCGTGAGGGCTCACAACTTCAGAAAGTTTCCATTGTGACTCTTTACCCCAACTCTCCGTCAGATTTTCGACAATCCATCTAACTGTTCTGGAGCCTGAATCGTCAGGCCCGAAATTCCAAGCATCAGCATAGTCACATCCTTGAAGATATAACTTCTCTGCTAGGGTTAAATAACCATTTAGTGGCTCTAATACATGTTGCCAAGGCCTGATAGCATTTGGGCTTCGGATAACAACAGGCTCATTTGCCTCTAGAGAAGCTAAAATGTCGGGTACTAATCGATTTTTAGCCCAATCGCCGCCACCGATTACGTTTCCAGCCCTAGCAGTTGCAATTGCTACACCATGCTTATCGTATTCTTCCTTCTTGAAATAAGAATGTCTGTAAGATGCCGTCACAAGTTCGGCACAACCTTTGGAACAAGAGTATGGGTCATGCCCGCCCATAGGTTCATCCTCCCTATAGCTCCAAACCCATTCCTTGTTTTCATAACACTTATCCGATGTTATGTTTACAACGGCTCTTACGGAATCAGTTTTTTTTACAGCTTCAAGAAGATTAACTAAGCCCATTACGTTTGTAGAATAGGTTTCAACAGGATCAAAATATGACGAGCTTACCAGGGTTTGAGCGGCCATATGAATAACGATGTCCGGAGACGCTAAAATGAGAGCATTAGCTAATTTTTCCGCGTCCCGAATATCTTCATTTATGGAAACAATATCCTCTCCGACTCTCGCCAATTCAAAAAGGTTAGGCTCGCTGGGCGGCAATAAGCTATAGCCAGTGACCGAGGCTCCTAAAGAACTCAGCCACAAAGACAACCAAGATCCTTTAAAACCGGTATGGCCCGTCAGGAAAACCTTTTTGCCCTTCCAAAATAAAGGATCCATCTTACCAGACCTTCCAAGGAGGACTTTCTCCGCTCCACAATTCTTCCAAATAATTTTTATCTCTTAGTGTATCCATTGGTTGCCAAAACCCATCGTGGTGGAAAGCTTTTAACTCTCCGCTATTCGCCAGCTTTTCTAACGGCTCTCGTTCCCAGATCATGGAATCATCATCAATTAGATTCAACACTTTAGGCGAGAGGACAAAGAATCCCCCATTGATCCAGGAATCGTCTCCCGCCGGCTTCTCCAAAAACCTCTTTACACTTGTTCCTTCTATATCCAAAGCTCCAAAACGACCCGGTGGTTGAGCCGCAGTTAAAGTTGCCAGTCTTCCATGGCTTCGATGGAACTCAATCAAGTCTCCGATATCTACCGAGCTCACGCCATCTCCGTATGTCATACAAAAATCACCCGTTATAAAGTCTTGAACTCGCTTCAGTCGGCCACCCGTCTGAGTGCTCTCACCCGTGTCAATTAGGCTGACTTTCCATGGTTCAGCATGCTTTACATGATACTCTACAGAGTTGTCACTGAGATCAATCGTGAGATCGGACATGTGCAAAAAATAATTCGCAAAATACTCTTTTATGAGATAACCCTTGTAACCACAGCATATGATAAAGTCATTAAGGCCATAAGCAGCATAAGACTTCATTATATGCCATATTATAGGTTTGCCACCTATTTCTATTAACGGTTTCGGTCGAAGCTGTGACTCCTCTGAGATCCTAGTTCCAAAACCTCCCGCCAGAATAACTACCTGCATGAATTTTTCATCCTCCTGAATATTTTATACCTTCTGCTTTCCGACAATTAACAATAAGAACAGACCAAAACAAAACCCTAATGAAGCTAGCGTTAATACAACAGCGGCTCTCGATTGAATTAGCGTATAGATCGGAAGTGGAGAACTTAGCAATTCTGGCCGACCGAAACTTGGCACTTCTGACACTAGCATATCTGCCAACTGCAGATTACCAAGACTATTCGAATGCAGATTACCAAGACTATTCGAAATATTGGCTCCTTTCATTTGTGCCGCTACTTTCCGAAAAATTTCTACGGCTTTATCATAATCCAAGTTTTGCCTTTTAAGAACTACCTTACTTACCGTATCGACTATTCGAACGCTTTCTTCAAAAGAGCGTCCGTTAGCTGTGATATTCAGTACCGTCGGTCCTGCAAGATGGTAGCGAACGAAACCTTTACCACCCACTCTCTTTGGAAGCAGTTCCTCAGCTGATAAGCCCATAGACGCTTCCTTTGCAACCGCATCTGCAAATTCAGCCGAGCGTAAACTGGCCAAAAATCCGTCTTCATGCCAGAATGAACCTATACCAACGTAACCTTCAACCTCATGCCTGGTGATATCGCCAACCTCATGCCTGATGATATCGCTTGTTAGAGCCACACCAACAATGGCACCCAAAAATGTCGGGACGACCAAGATTATAACTCTAAAGAAACTGACGCTTATAAAAGCCATATGTAAATCCTTCTAGCCTATGAGATAGTTTTTTTTTGTAATTCCAAAGCACTGCTCCTTATTAAAGTCAGCATCAACGTAAAGTTTGCCAAAGGCCGAATTATTTGTCCTAACGAAAAATTATAGCTTACATCAAGGGATTGTTCTGACAAAAAAACATTTTGAGAGGGCAAATTTTCTGTATGAAGTGTAATAATATCTAAAGGAAGCAGAATGGCTATAAGGCAGTAGAGAGAAAGCTTAGAAAACTGGCCGCCAAGAAAGATAGGAACCAGTAAAGGGTAAAATATCAGAGTATACCCTCCTGTCATAAAACTCACGTTGGTTAATACCACTAGGAAAACTGCTAACGCATAGTTATCACTAAATCTTTTTCCCGCACACAACTTTGCAACTAGCACTATTAAGCAAATACAGACAAATAAATTCGCCCATTTCACTAGAAAAGCAACTGCATCAAGTGGAATGCCCACTAAGTGACTTCTAAATCCCGTAACGCGCATGGTCTCGATCGCCTCAGAAAAAGCACTAATAGATGAAGGGAAAGACAGTAGCTCTCTAGGTGAGAATAATTGCGCTTCTCCAGAAAAATTGAACAGGTTGACAAAAAAATACGGGAAATCCGGGCCAAGGGACAAACCTGTCAGAAGATAAATACTTCCGGCCACAGCGATAGCTTTTAATAAGCATCTCCATCGATGCTTAAATATAAATAGCAACAAAAAAAGTACGAAATATGGTTTCAAATTTATCAGAAGTGCCATAGTCAGGTATTGGTAAGATTTTTTTTGCCTAAAAAGACACGCAAGCAAAGGAAGTGTAATGACAATCAAGTTCCCACGCTCTAGCGTAAAAAAGAATGCTGGTGAAAAAACAATTAAAAGAAATAACAAGCTCGTCTTGAATTGCGGTCTAAGTTCTGAAGTTAGCCGAGCGGCTCCTAAAGCGCAGAAAAAAAACAGGGCAAGTATAAAGTACCATAATCCTACTCCATGATTTCGAAGTGCGAAAGCATCAAAGAAGGGCTCAGTAGGACCGAAGAGTACCAGTACATATTTACAAAAAATAAAGTTCAAAGGTGGATATACAGACTCCCAGATAAGATAACGCCCCATGAAGTCATAATTTGCCCAATATGCAGTATGAAAAAAATCCATGAAGGTATCTGCTTTGTTATAGATAAAGGGCGCGGGCAGATAAAGGTGCTCATGAAAGTAACCAACGTAGTAAATAACAACCGAAATTTGTGAAAAGATTATCAACCACAGATATTTCTGATTTATTCTTAATTCGGTTACCATCTTACTGTCTACTACCTGTATCTATCGATCAATTCAATATAGCTAATACGAATACATATGAAAAATATCGCTTTCTTTTATCATAGCAATGAAAACCGCAAAAACAAGTTGGTTAAAGGCGAAGGGGCCTTATAGCCTTATGGAAAAAACACATCCTCTGCTGACAATTGCAATTCCAACATATAATAGAGCCTTCTATCTAAAGCGGTTACTGGATTGCCTAGCAAAAGAGATCAGCCCGCAATTAGAAAAGCACATAGAAGTCATAGTTTGTAACAACGACAGTTCAGACGCAACAAATCAAGTTCTGATTCAGTCAACACTGACTCGAAGTATAATCCAAACTGTGACTAATGAACGTAACGTTGGTTCAGATGTAAATATAGCACAATGCTTTAAACTCGCTCGAGGCCAATATGTTTTGATCTTAGGTGATGACGACATGCCGTTAGATGGTGCGTTATCTACCTTAGTCTCACTCTTGAAAAAGAAACAATACGGCGTACTTTATCTTCGCACTTTCGGCTTTAACAAGAACATGAATGAGGAATGTCCAAAAATAAAACCAGGGCACATAGAATATTCATCCTCAGGAGAATTTCTAACTGCAGTTGGTCAGAACCTTTGTTCTATTTCAGCTTGTGTAATTAATAAACATTTAATCGCTGATATCGAGCCCGAAAGTTTCTGCGGAGAGAATCTGGTACAGGTTCATTTGTGTATCATCGCCGCAACGAGAGCATCTCTGAATCTACGCTCCACTAACTACATGATGGGTCTACAAAGAAACAACTCTGGCGGTTATGAATTCTGTCAGGTATTTGTCACAAATTTTTTTAAAATCCTAGAGACCTACCTATCGAAAGAGCTCACCACCCGTACGATTACACGCATTGAAAAAAAATTCCTCGTTGGCTTTTACCCTTACTATATTCTCCGAGCCCTATGGACAGAAAGTTGGGACATGAAAAAGACTTTAAAAACCTTTACTAGCAAGTTCTCTAACAGAGTTTTATTTTGGATAGTTATTTGGCCTGCATTAGTCTCCCCTAGATACATTGCGATTCCTTATATAGGCGTGTGGACAGTGTTCGGACGTTTACTGTACGGAGATTTCAAAAGAGGAATCAGCTATTTGGTAAGTAAAATTTCTAGAAAAATTTCGAGAGCTTCACCATAGACCCTTCAAAAAACCCGCAGCTACATATGAGAATATTTTTATGCACGTCATTTTCGATTTAGATGGGACGTTAATCGACAGTCAAGCAAGTATATTGGACTCTCTCTCCAGAGCAGCTTACTTGATCACAAGAAGGCGCATGAAGACGGAGGACATACGCATTGGGGCCCCAATTGAAGCAATACTTACCCGCTCATATCCAAATTTAAAGTCTTCTTGTAATAGCAGAGATTGTCGCTGAGTTCCGAGATGACTACGACAATACAGGTTGGAGCGGATATTCACTCTATCCCGGAGTAAATTCGACTATAGCACCATTGAGCAAGCGCCATGATGTCTACGTTGCGACGAATAAGCCCAGTCTACCAACCCGTAAGATTCTCAAACATTCTGGAATCTTCGATTTGTTAAAACGCTCCTATTCCCTTGGCTATATGGATTCTTGTAACAAAATTGAGTTAGTGGCTCGGCTACTTGAAGAAAATCCAGGAGAAAGTATATTAATAGGAGACTCTGGAGATGATTTGATGGCCGCCACAGGGAATCGTATCGATTTCATCTATTGCTCTTATAGATATGGCGCTATCGAAGCATCAGAGGTCAACAACAAGCGTGCTATTAGGGACTTGCAGGAGCTCACTTTACTATTGAACTAAGTTTAAATATCAAATAACCACATACAAAACTTGTAGCGCTGTAGGTATAACGTTAAAGTTCGTTTTTCTAAACGGATTGAACTACCACGGTCTACTTGGAGTAACACAGCTATAAGCATGTATAATAGCCAGAGCCTCCTGAGAGGCGAAAAGGACACCTTAACAGCATCCCTGTAGGACTAAGACATGAAAACTATTTCTCAGAACGATCGCTCCATCTTCGAAAATCTGTTTGTGTTAGAAGCTGCTAATAATCACTGGGGAGATATGGAACGCGGACTCAAGCTGATTAGAGATCACGCTATTGTTGCCAGACAAAACAATGTTAAAGCCGCTATCAAACTTCAGTTTAGGGCAATGGACTCTTTTGTACACCCCGACTTTAAGGGAACCCAAAAAATCAAGTACATCCAAAAAACTGAAGCTAAAGCACTAACCAAGGAACAGTATCAGATACTAATTGATGAAATAAAGAATATGTCTTGTATCCCAATGTCGACCCCATTTGATGAAGACTCTGTTGATTTATGCGTTGAGTTTGATTTGCCTATTATTAAAATCGCCAGCTCTGACATGAATGATTGGCCCCTAATTGAAAAAATCGCAAGTACGAGGCGCCCTGTGATCGTCTCCTCAGGGGGAGCCTCGGAGAAGGATCTTGATGACATTGTCTCGTTTTTCGAAAAGCGGGACATCCCTTTATGTATAAACCATTGTGTTTCGTTATATCCTTCCGAAGACTCAGAACTTCATCTGGATCAAATCGATTATTTAAGAAATCGCTACCCTTCGCACGTTATTGGCTTTTCAACCCATGAATACAGCAGCTGGTCCTCATCTATGTTGATGTCTTATGCAAAAGGTGCCCGATCATGGGAGCGTCATATTGATATCGACTATCAAGGGCTCAAAGTGAAAGAATATTGCTCTTTACCACACAACTGTGACGAATGGTTCCGAGCATTTAAGAAAGCTAAAGAAATATGTGGGGGGATAACTCATCAGCGAAGAGAAATTTCTAAAGGTGAGACCGAATATTTAGATGCCCTTGTTAGAGGTGTCTATGCCAAAAAACCAATCTCCATTGGAGCGGTCATTACCAACACAAATTTTGGTGATTATTTCTATTTGGCTGTACCTTTGAGAAAAGGGCAGCTTTCCTGTAGAGAGGTGTTTAATGGCGAAAAAATAACGATGAACCTAGATATAGATCAACCTTTGACAATAGATGATGTGGACGGGCCTTTCTCAGAATCTCAAGAGCTGAAAGAAAAAATAATGTCTAGGGGACTCTGAACATGAGACAAATAAAAAAACGTTATGGCATTCCTATTCCTTGACAAAGACTCGCACACACAGATCGGCCAAATTAAATCAAACAGCAGTGAAGTAAACACTGCGCAGTAAAAGGCTAGACGAATGTGCCAAAAAATACTTGTTATTGGAGCTGGAGGGGATATTGGGACAGCGATTGAGACAACTCTATCTCTCAATGGACACGAATGTATAGCAACCACTAGAAAAATCTTGGACCTATCCTCAACTCGATCCATAGATGAGTTTATTATCTCTAACCGGAATGAATTTAATCACATAATATTCGCAGCTGCAGCAAATGATCCAGTGGCATTATTAGATATGGAATCAGGCGCGCTTGAAGAGGCATTATCAATAAACCTCCTGTCCTTCATCAGGTTGCTAAAATACTACATGAACTCACCATACAGCGGTAAAACTTCTTCTATAATAATGATCTCTTCGCTGTTCGGGCAATTCGGAAGACATGGTCGGCTGCCGTATGTAATGTCTAAACATGCAATGTCCGGCACGAGTAAAACACTTGCGATTGAATTTGGGGAAAAGAATATTCGAGTTAATACTATTTCGCCAGGCTTTATAGACACAAAACTAACTCGTAAAAACATCTCCACTAAAAGAATTAAAGAACTAGAAACTCGCATACCTATCGGACGGCTTGGTACTGCGCAAGAAATAGCAAATGTCGTCGAATTTTTAACTTCCGATAAGGCAAGTTATATTTCTGGAACAGATATTGTAGTCGATGGCGGCTACTTAGCAGGAGGTTTTTTTTAATGCAACAAATCCATTTTTATATAGATGGAACCGAGCTCTTTGCTCCCCTACAACCAGACTTAAGCTCGACTAAACCATTACATGTGATTTCCGTTCCAAGGCCCTATCAAATCAACTGGAACGATGGCAAAAAAACCATTGTCGAAATCATCAACAATGATCAGAATGCAATACTATTTGCAGACAAGTATATAGCTGAAAATTGGTTACAAGGCATCAAAGTCGACATCCCCTCCTTTCTTGTTGAAGCAACTGAAGTCAACAAAACCATACATACTGCAATTGAATTCGCAGAATATATGGAATCAATAGGAACAACCAAAGGAAATATGGTTTATGTCGTAGGTGGGGGTATTATGCAAGATTTAGGCGCATTCTCGTGTGCAATGTTCAAGCGAGGAATACCGTGGACATACATACCAACGACACTATTAGGCATGGCTGACAGTTGTATTGGAGGGAAAACAGGCTTAAATCATGGCACAACAAAAAATCTTTTAGCTCTTTTCTCAGCCCCCGCGCGAATTGTTCACGATACCTCGTTCCTTGAAACATTGCCCAGGAGAGAGCTCGTTTCCGGCTTCGGCGAGGCCCTTAGGCTTCATGTCACAGGCGGCCTAGAATTTCTAGAGAAGTTTGAAAGAGAAATTGATAGCGCACTCCGCGGAGAAGAGAAGTCTATACAGTCAATCATAAACTCTTCTTTATCGGTGAAAAAAGCTGTCGTCGAAAGTGATGAGTTTGAAATCAGTCTTCGCCGTTCAATGAATTACGGACATAGTATGGGGCACGCATTGGAAGCATTAACGTCGTTTTCGTTCCCCCATGGAATGGCTATATCATTAGGCTGCATGCTAGAGAATATACTTGCTAGAGATATGTATGGACTGCCTGCTGAAAGCGCTGAAAGAGTGAATAAATGTGCTCGCAAGCTAGTAGACAAGGAGGCTTTTAGTTCGTTGCAAGCAATGGACACTTCAAATATAAATAGCGTGCTAAAGAAAGATAAAAAAACAATTGGAAGCACCTTAAAATTAGCAATTCCGAAAACGATTGGTAATATGCTATTTCATGATTTCCCCTTAAACGCGACATCTGAAAGTAAAATCCAAAGAGCTATTCAAGAAGTCTGCAACGAATGACTGAAAAAGCACTACTCGTCGATCTTGGTGCTAGTCGATCCAAATCTATCGTTGTTGATAATAAAACCCTCGTGATAGACTCCATGCATACTACTGCAGGCAGCGCCATCAGCGGTGACACTATTCCTATGCATTCATTTACCTCGACACTTGAGGCCCATCTCGCAGAGGCATTCAAAAAATATGGTGTCATATCTAAAATTATACTTGCTACAGAAATGCATGGGTATGTCAGCTGTAATTCTCACTCCCCAGAGTTGAGTCCATATAACAGTTGGCGCGTCTCGCACCCTTCAGATAAATATGTAATAAAATTACTCAGCGCTAGTACTTTCCAAAATTCAACTGGACTTAGACCTAGATCTGGCTTGCCAATAGTCCATATTTTAGCCACCCATATGCACCAAGAAAGTGTGCCCGCTCGTGAGATTTTATTCTTGCCTCAAGCCATATGTAGGTTGATGGGTAAAGACAACGGAAATGTTCATTTAAGTCTTGCTCAATCATCAGGTCTCTATGAACTCAATGGAAACCCTGCTGAAATAGACAAAGTTAAAGATCTGGCGCTACCACTAGCAAGTAAGGATGATGCTATCGAACTAGGCGAGATACAGTACGGAAGTCATTCAATACCTGTATACGGAGGCTACGGAGATCTCCAGACATCTGTATATGGGGTCTCTCCAAAAACAGAGCAATGGATAATAAACTTAGGAACTGGTTCTCAGGTTGCAATTAGATCAAACAGCAACCTATCTGGATTTGAAAAAAGGCCATATTTCAATAAAGAAATGCTTCAAGCTGTCACACATCTACCAGCAGGCAGAGCCCTAAACGTTTTTGCTAGCTTGTTTGCAGAAATCAGAGGAGAAAAAAGTCACGACCACTTCTGGAGAGAACTAGAAGCTATTAAAGAATTCAAAGAGGCTCCAATGTCTTCAATTGATATGAATGTGTTTCAACAGGCAAGACATTTCGAAACAGGAGGGAAAATTGAAGGCATACTAGAGGAACAATTCTCTATGCATCAACTATTACTATCTTTAGTTTACGGCATCGTCAAAAACTACACGGATGTCATTAAACAATCGGGTATAAAATCTAATCTTCCAATTTTACTATCCGGGAGAATGGGTGAAAAAATAGCCTTGTTCCCAGCCGTAATTGAGCGTATGAATGAAAATAAAGTCATGATCCAACATGATGAAATTGACTCATCCCTACTTGGGTTAAGGCGAGTTTATATAGAAAATATTTTAAAATGAAGTGGCATCGCGCACATGGCAGCAGGGATTATTGACGGCTCAGCCCTATTCTGTAGGATTCCGAATCCCAATCGACCAAATGTTTTATTTCTTGTTGCTTTAAAGAGACTAACAACTCGTTCTTCTCAACTCTGCTCAAAACATCATAATAACACCGAAGCTGCACTTGCTGGGTAGATGAAAATTCGGCATTACAGAAAACACCGACTCCTTTTACAAATACAAATTGATTTGTTATCTCTTTTTCTTTCATGCAATTAGAAAAGTCAATTAAAGAGTTAAACATAAATGGCACGCCCCCTAAAAAAACAGCGTGATCTGGGTATAGACACCACGATCTTTCTAATCGTTGCCATAATTCATCACATTGCGCTAGCTTATTGACTAGCGGATCGGAATTTAAAGAGAACCCTTCTACCACAAGACTTTTCTCCTCACTATCTAAAGGCTCTAATAGGTAATCAAGAGTTGTTTTCCTTAAAAATTTGGTCAGTTTTTCAATCAACATCATCACCTCAACAACACTCTTACCACCAATTACAACTCCGTGGTTTTTTAGAAAAATAACTGAAGGGATATACCGACACAAAGCCATTTCTTCTTCAACAGCTTTTGCCAAAGCAGCGCCGGGTTTATGGTAATCAACGCATATCCATTTCAAATCTGACGGCAACTGACTACTAAGAGATAACTCAGGATTAACTTTGACCAGATCAACTAAAGCATCAATCATATGCAAATGAACGACAACAGTTTGAGGCATAAGCGCATGCAAAGTCGTTTCAATAGATGCTCTTAAACTATTCGAGTCGACTTTACTGAGTTTATTTTCGTAGTCCCCATTACAAAAGGCAGTTCGTAATTCTCGCAAATTTACCTTGACGAAAATATTACGACTCTGTGCCCGCTCCAGCCACATTCCTGAAGCCTTCACATACAATTCAAAATCATTTTTCCAAGATACATTTCCACCAGCCCCTTGCACGAGTAGGGAATCCGTTCCCAAAGACACGCACAACTGGTTAAGCTCAGCTCTCTCTATGATGTCCAAAATTAAAGTCCTTCACGCAATATTTTTTTTAAAAGGGTTTGTATGTCATCGAATTTCTCAAACGAACAGTCCGGCTCTTCCTCTCCAACTCCAACCTTATTCTTTCCATGCACTTTTTGCAGAGTCACCGCATTGATGGCTCTTCTTCCTCCCCAGATATCATTAGTAGCATCATCTCCAATCATCCAAATACACTTGCCTTGTGGCTGCATTTGTTCAACGGCAATTTCGAAAGGAGCCTGATGTGGCTTATCATGTCCAACCACGTCGCTAGTGACGATATAATCAAAATACTGATCTAATCCAAAATACACGATTTTACGAAACTGAATCTGAGCCGTTAAATCTGTCACTATCGATATGGGGATTCGAAGGAGCCTAATATCATCTAACAAGCTCTTCACGCCGGGGAAAAGCTCAGCACTGCTTAAAAAGGTTCTCCAATACGTTTGCTCAAAATCTAGCGCCAAAAGCACTTGTGAACCTAATCCCATAATTTCAAGCATGCGTTGTAAATACAAAAGCCGACTATGCGAGGATGCAGTTCCTATTAAACGCGCCTTTACTTGTCGACGGGCTTCCAGATAAGCCGCGTTAAAATCAGTTCCGGTAATAGACAAAGTTGTAGTAACTTTATCTCTTACTGCTCTTTTGCCTGCTTCATCAGCCGCTGGATAATCATATATCGTATTATCTGTATCGAATAAAACAGCGTCTGGGGCAGTCAAGAATGCTTCTTTCTTGTGAATTCGCACTATATAAATCTCTTTGTAAGTGATTGATTAATATGAGATAAAGCA